>Ga0209190_1000312_pt1 | contig 35745 bp, 30 predicted proteins | sample M_140205_XF_Meta_FD_187315 | JGI IMG/M metagenome (GOLD analysis project Ga0209190, IMG submission 187315) | Freshwater microbial communities from Lake Montjoie, Canada to study carbon cycling - M_140205_XF_MetaG (SPAdes) (version 2) | ecosystem: Environmental > Aquatic > Freshwater > Lake...
CGCCGAACTTCTCGCCATTTTTCTGCGGACCGGGACACCCGGTCGCAGCGCGCTGGTGGTCGGCGCGGAGATGATCAAGGCGGCCGGTGGATCCCTTTCCCGCATGGCCTCGCTCACGGTCAAAGAAATCCGCAAGCTCGCCAAAGGTGTCGGGTTAGCCAAGGCGTGCGAGCTGGCCGCGGCGTTCGAGGTGGGTAAGCGTCTGGCCCGGCAGACTGCGCTCAGCGAGCCTCTGGGTACTCCGGAAAAAATTTATGATTTCATGGGTCCGCTGCTGCAGAGCCTTCCCCGCGAGTCGCTGCGCGTCGTGCTACTCGACACCCGCCACCGCCTGATCCACGCAGAGGAAGTTTCCCTCGGCACGCTCAACGAAAGCCTCGCCCATCCGCGCGAGATTCTGCGTCCGGCCGTCAGCCACGGAGCCTACGCCTTCGTGCTCGTCCACAATCACCCCTCCGGCGACCCGACTCCCAGCGAGGCGGACCGGTCGCTGACCCGGCGCATCCGCGAGGCCGCCGAACTGATGCAGATCCACTTGCTCGACCATGTCATCATCGGCCGCGAGCGCCCCGGTGCGCCGCCCTACTTCAGCTTCAAAGAGCACGGGCTTTTGTGAACTGAGGGTTGAGGGTTGAAAGTTGAGGGATAAGCAGAGGATGATGGTTGACGACCAAGCACCTTGGGATTTTCTCAATCCTCAACGCCCATGAATATTCATCCCACCGCAATCGTGGCCGATGGGGCCAAACTGGCTGATGATGTCGTGATCGGTCCTGGCTCAATCATCAGCGGGGAGTCCGAGATCGCCGCTGGCTGTCGGATCGGCGCCCATGTGATCCTGGAGCACCGCGTTGTGCTGGGCGAGGGAACATCGGTCGGCCATGGAACCATCCTCGGTGGTAATCCGCAGGCGGTGGGTTTCGACCAGGCACGCCGCGACACCGGCGTGCGGATCGGGAAAAACAACACCATCCGCGAATACGTTACGATCAATCGTGCGACACACAAGGATACGGACTCCGTGGTAGGCGACGACAATTTTCTTATGACTGGCTGCCACCTCGCCCACGATTGTGTCATCGGCAACGGTGTCATTTTAGCCAACACCGTGCTCATGGCCGGGCATGTGCGTATCGACGATGGTGCTTTTCTTGGCGGCGGATCGGTCTTCCACCAGTTCATCCATATCGGCCGCCTTGCGATGGTGAGGGGCGGGTGCCGTTTCAGTAAAAATATTCCGCCCTTCTGCGTTGGTGCGGGCACGAATCTGGCCATGGGGCTCAATGCCATCGGCTTGCGCCGTGCGGGATTCTCCGCCGACGTTCGCCTGCAACTCAAGCGCGCCTTTCGCCTGGTCTACCTCTCAGACCTCAACGTGTCGCAGGCCCTTGATGCAGCGGAAAAAGAAGCCTGGTGCTCGGAGGCCGAGTGTTTCTTCACGTTCATCCGCGAGTCGAAGAAACGCGGAATCTGCGACTATTCGGGCAAGGAATCTGGCGCCGACGAGTGAGTCGTGGTGCCGGTGCGGCGCGTAAAATGTGCGGGTCAGGCCTCGGTGCTCTCGGCTTCTTCTTCCTGCGATTGGCTGACAACCTTGGCTGTAGCCTGGAGCTTTTCGCCCTCGGACAACCCGATGAGGCGGACGCCTTGTGCGTTGCGGCCGGTCATGCGGATTTCTGAAACACGCGTGCGCACGCTCTGTCCGCCCGAGGTGATGAGCATAATCTCATCGTTCTCGCGGACGCTGAGCGCGCTGACAACCTCGCCTGTTTTGTCCGTCACCTTCATGGTGATGATGCCTTTGCCGCCGCGCCCCTGCAGGCGGTATTCGTCGAACTCCGTGCGCTTGCCCACGCCGTGGGATCCGGCGACAAGCAGGGTGGTGTCGGGCACGACGAGTGCGGCGCCGATGACACAATCTCCCTTGGACGGGCGGATGCCCCACACACCAGTCGCGGTGCGGCCCATGTCGCGGATATCTTCCTCGCTGAACCGGATGCTCATGCCGTCCTGCGTGATGAGCACGATCTCATTGGCTCCGTTGGTCATGAGCGCGGCGATGAGTTCGTCGCCCTCCTCGATGTTGATGGCGATGATGCCGCCCTTGCGGATGTTGCGGTAGGCGGAGAGGTTGGTCTTCTTGATGATCCCTGTCTTGGTGGCGAAGAGAATATGGAGACTCTCGTCCCACGTCTCGTCCTTGCCTGCGCCGCTCTTGGACTGGATGCGCATGACGGCGGCGATTTCCTCGCCGGGTTTGAATTCAAGGAGGTTGGCGATGGAGCGGCCCTTGGCGGCGCGGCCCATCTCGGGGATGTTGTAGGCTTTCTCGACGTAGCAGCGGCCCTTCTTGGTGAAGAACACAAGGTAATCGTGCGTGCTGGCGGTGAAGAGGTGTTCGACGAAATCATCCTCCTCGCTCTCCGATGCCGCCTCGCGCGTCTGCATGCCGATGACGCCCTTGCCGCCGCGTTTCTGCGCGCGGTAGGCACTGACCGCGGTGCGCTTGATGAAGCCGCGGTGGGTCACGGTGATGATGCAGCCCTCGTTGGTGATGAGATCCTCGATGTTCATCTCGCCCTCGTCGGGCACGATCTCGGTGAGGCGGGGTCCGGCGTACTTCGTTTTGATCTCCCGCAGTTCGCCCTTGATGATGTCGAGGACGCGCTCCTCGCGGGCGATGATGTCCAGGAGGTCCTCGATGGTGGAGAGGAGTGCATCGTATTCGCCGAGCACCTTGTCGCTCTCCATGCCGGTCAACTGGTAGAGGCGCAGTTCGAGGATGTCGTCGACCTGCTGCTCGGTGAGCAGGTATTCGCCGTTGGTCAGGCGCTGATCGCTGCGGAGCTTGACTCCGAACTTCTCGATCTTTTTTTTGGTGAACTCGAAGGCGAGGAGCTTCACTTTGGCTTCCTCGCGGTTCTTCGATCCGCGGATGATGCGGATGAACTCGTCGAGGTTGGCCAGCGCGATGAGGAAGGCCTCGAGCTTTTCAGCGCGGACCTCGGCCTCGCCGAGCAGGTGGCGTGTGCGGCGCAGGACCACTTCGCGGCGGTGCTCGATGTAGCAGGCGATGGCCTCCTTGAGCGAGAGCAGCTTCGGCTTGCCGTGGTCGATGGCCAGCATCGTGATCGGGAAAGAACTCTCCAGCGCGGTGTGCTTGTAGAGATTATTGATGACAACCCGAGGGTTGGCATCGCGCTTCAGCTCGATGACCACGCGGGTGTTCTCATCAGACTCGTCGCGGATCGCGCTGATATCGGTGATGGTCTTGTGGTTGACGAGGTCGGCCACGCGCTCGACGAAGGTCGCGCGGTTGACGTTGTAGGGGATCTCGGTGATGACGATCTGCTCGCGGTTGCCCTTGAGTTCCTCGACGCCGGCCCGTCCGCGCACCTTGACCGAGCCGCGCCCGGTTTCGAGATACTGCTTGATGCCGGCCACGCCGCAGAGCTGGCAGCCCGTCGGGAAGTCCGGACCCTTCACATACTTCATCAGCCCTTCGAGCGTGATGTCAGGTCGGTCGATCTGCGCGCAGATGGCGTCGATGACCTCGCCGAGGTTGTGCGGCGGCATGTTGGTGGCCATGCCGACAGCGATGCCGGTTCCGCCGTTGACGAGCAGGTTGGGGAAGGCGGCGGGGAAGACAACGGGCTCGGTCAGGCGCTCGTCGTAGTTGGGGACGAAGTCGACGGTCGATTTGTCCATGTCGGCCATGAGGGCGGTGCCGAGATGGGTGAGGCGCGCCTCAGTATAACGCATGGCGGCCGGAGGATCGCCTTCGACCGAGCCGAAGTTGCCCTGGCCGTCGACGAGGGTTTCGCGCATGGCCCAGCTTTGCGCCATGTGGACGAGGGTCGGATAGATGACCGCTTCACCGTGCGGATGGTAGTTGCCGCTCGTGTCGCCGCAGATCTTCGCGCACTTGATTTGCTGCCGTCCGGGAAAGAGTCGCAGATCGTGCATCGCGTAGAGGATGCGGCGCTGTGCGGGCTTGAGTCCGTCCCGCGCATCGGGCAGCGCGCGGGAGATGATGACGGACATGGAGTAGTCGAGGAAGGAGCGTGACATCTCCTCCGCGACATCGATGGGTTCTACTTTTTCGTTCTGCGTATACACGGGTAAAAAGACGGATAGTTTGCTGGGGTCCGCGGGGTGCTTCGGACGTGGTTAATTCTGCCTGCCACGCAGCCTTCAGGCCAGCGCAAACATCGGTTTTCTTGACGGAAAAACGGCCTCAGTTTTGCGGTTCCGCGGGCTGGCGCTTGGCTTTGATTTCGCCCTCGGGCCCGCGGAGCAGAAGTTCGTCGGCCGGCGTGATGGTCCAAGTCTCGGTCGAAGCAAGCAGCACGAGGAAGTTGTGCTCCTGCGCCATGACCGGCTCGTCGCAGGCCTGCCGCGTCGAGCGGACTTTGCTGATCGTGATTTTGTCACCTTCAATCGCGCACTCGCCGCCGAAGCTATTGCAGGACGCATCGCCGGAGATGCCCCCTTTTCCGTCGAACTGGAACCTGACAGGGTGGTCGGCCAGTGGTTCTGCTGCCGCGAGGCCTGTGACGATCCATGAGGATCCTTCGAGTGAAGAGGTTGGTTTGTCAGTCTCCATGGCGAAGACGGCGCTGGATGCGGCAAGCACGACGAGGGGAATCAGGATTTTCATAGTTTTGGGAATCTAAGGTCACCTAGTTTTCGGTTTTTAGAGGGAGAATCAAGACATTGCCTGCTGGGCGGTTTTGAAATGCAACTTGGCCGTGCCGCGCAGGGCATCGGGGCCGTGCTGTTGGATGAGGGTGCGGGCGGCTTCGAGCACCGCGCCCGAGGCGCCCTTGGGGAATTTGATCCCCCACTGTTTTTCGGCACTGGCCAGCCAGTCGATGAACTTTTCCCGGGCGAGGATCGAGGCGGCGGCCACGGCGTAATCGCTTTCTGCCTTGGTTTGCTGGCGCAGTTCGATCTGCTTCCCTTTTTCCATCAGGGCCCGCTCGAGCACCTGCGGGTTGGCGAACTGGTCGGAGAGCGCCGAGGGGCAACCGGGCTTGGCGGTGCAGAGATTTTCGATCACGCGCGCGTGGCCCCAGGCCAGCAGGCGGTTGAGGTTGCCGATCTTCTCGTAGAGGGGGTTGTATTTCTCGGGCGAGACCACAATGGTTTCACTGACCAGGCCGGGCGTGGCGCGGACGATATCGGCCAGCTTCCGGATCTGTGCGTCCGATCCGATCGACTTGCTGTCGCGAATACCCGCTTCGAGCAGATCGCGCGCGATGGTTGCGTCGGTGTAAACGCCGGCGATGACGAGTGGTCCGAAGAAATCGCCCTTACCGCTTTCGTCGATGCCAAAGTGCGGGGCGAACCGCTCCGGGTGGTGCAGTTCCTCGTAGCCGAACCGCGCCTCGCCCAGCACCTCCGGTTCGAGAGTGAACTCGATGAACGATTGCGTGTCCTTGCCCTGCACGACGGCCTTCGGGCCTTTTTCGTAGACCGCAACGGTTAGCCCTGGTTTTTGGGCGAAGTATATCGTGTAGGGGCGCGGTTCGAATTTGAACCCTTGCCCTTGCAAAATTTCACGCAGGGTCTCGGCTTGCGCGGAGGACAGGGCGACGGTGTGGGAGCGGAGCGGCGGCACAGCGTCTACCTCTACCATCTGGCGGGCAGGCGTCGAGAGGCTTGGCACGCGCGACCTTGCCAAAGTACCCCTTGCAAATGGCCAGCTCCTGCACTTCATTGCTCTCTATTATGAAAACAACCTTGTTGGCGCTTATCTTGGCGGGGTGCTGCTTGTCCTCCGCCTCCGCCCAGGCGTTCTACTTTGGCCGACCCTGCGCTCCGGGTGTCTCGGTCCGCTACGCCTCGAGCCCGGGTTTGCAACTCTCCTACTCGACCTATTGCCCGCAGGTTGTCTCCTATGGGCAACCGTGGTCGGCCGGTTGTTACGCTCCCGTGATGGTCCCCGTGCGCACCTACTGTCCGGTGGCTCCGGTGATGGTGAATCCTTGCGGGGTGGTTTCCCCTTACCCATACCGAGTCTATCGCAATGTGGGAGTGCCGGCTACCTATCGGGCGTTCCGGACCACCGTGGCAAACCCAGTTTTCCCGGTGCGATGCCGCTAGGCTGATCAAAAAACGCCAATCCAAAGACCATCTGTCGCAAATCGGCCAGACTGAAGGACGTCCTCTTGCGATCGGCTCCAACTGGGGCACTTGCCGTGTTGCTTGGCATGCTTCGTGCTTTTCTCTAAGCTCTCGAAGCTTCCGATCCGAAATACGGGTCGGGATCCAAGTCAGTTGCAGAAATACCAACCCTAACACCAACAATCATGAGCAATATGTCAGCACGTTCCGCCGCCGTGGCGGCTATCGCGGCCCGCAAATCGCAGGACGCATCGGTCAATTTCATCGAAGAGACGCCGGAGACTGTATTCGGGTCCAACACCTTCAGCCTCGCCGTGATGAAGGAAACCCTCAAGCCGGCGACCTACAAAGCCGTCGTCGCGACGATCCAAGAGGGAACAAAATTGCCTGACGGCGTTGCCGACGAAGTGGCCGAGGCGATGAAGAACTGGGCGGTGAGTCATGGAGCCACCCACTTCGCGCACGTTTTTTATCCGCTCACCGGAATCTCCGCCGAGAAGCATGACTCGTTCTATGACCCCGGCACCGACGGCCGCACCAATATCTCGAAGTTCAAGGGCAAGACGCTCATCCAGGGCGAGCCTGATGCCTCATCCTTTCCTTCCGGCGGAATCCGTGCCACGCACACCGCGCGCGGCTACACCGCATGGGATGTGACCAGCCCGGCGTTCCTCATGGGGAATGCCAACGGCACGACACTCTGCATCCCGACCTCGTTCGTTTCTTGGACCGGCGAGTCGCTCGATACCAAGACGCCGCTGCTCAAGTCCATGCAGGCCTTGGATAAACAGGCGCGCCGCATCCTCAAGCTCTTCGGTCACAAGGAAATCGCCCGCGTCGCCGCCACCGCCGGCCCCGAACAGGAATATTTCCTCGTCGACAAGATGTTCTATTACGCGCGCCCCGATATTCTCTCGGCCGGTCGCTCGCTTTTCGGCGCACCCGCTCCGAAAGGCCAAGAATTCGAAGACCACTACTTCGGCCTCATCCCGGACCGCGTCATGGCCTTCATGTATGAGGTCGACCGCGAACTCTTCAAACTCGGCATCCCGGCCAAGACCCGCCACAACGAGGTCGCGCCCGGTCAGTTCGAGATCGCCCCGCTTTTCGAGTCGGCCAACCTCGCTGCCGACCACCAGCAACTCACCATGACGGTCCTGAAAAAGACCGCCGACAAGCACGGCCTCGCCTGCCTGCTCCACGAGAAGCCCTTCGCCGGCATCAACGGCTCTGGCAAGCACGTCAACTGGTCCCTAGGCAATGCCACCCAGGGTAACCTGCTCGATCCGGGCGATACGCCGCACGAAAACGCGCAGTTCCTCGTCTTCGCTGGCGCAGTCATCCGGGCGGTCGACAAGTTCGCACCGCTCCTGCGCGCGAGCATCGCTTCTGCCGGGAATGACCATCGTCTCGGCGCCAACGAAGCGCCGCCGGCCATCATCTCGATCTACCTCGGCGACCAGTTGGCCGACGTGTTCGAGCAGATCAAGGCCGGTGGAGCCACGACATCCAAGCAGCGTGGCACCCTGAAAATCGGTGTTGATGTCCTGCCAGAGTTGCCGAAGGACGCGGGTGACCGCAACCGCACCTCGCCGTTCGCCTTCACTGGCAACCGGTTCGAGTTCCGTGCGGTCGGCGCAAACATGTCCGTCTCCGGCCCGCTCATCGCCATGAACACCATCTTGGCAGAGTCGCTGGATTACATCGCCGGCAAGCTCGAGGGTGCTGCGGATCTCAACAAGGCCATTCAAGCGGTGCTCAAAGAAATCATGGACCAGCACGGCAAGGTCATATTTAACGGCAACGGCTACTCCGAAGAGTGGCACGCGGAGGCGGCCGAGCGAGGCCTGCCCAACTTCAAGACCTCGGCTGACGCCCTGCCGGCCCTGACCTCGCCCGAGGTCGTGGAGGTCTTCGAGAAATACGGCGTGCTTTCCGAGACCGAACTCAAGAGCCGTCACGTCATTCTCTGCGAGCAATACGAGAAGGTGGTCAACGTCGAAGCCAAGCTCATCACAGAGATCGCTCAGACCAAGATCTTCCCTGCGGCGGCAGCCTACGCGGCCAGCCTCGCCGAGGGGGCAGCCAAGATGAAAGCCGCCGGCGTGGCAGTCAGCACGGCCACCCTCGAGAAGGTCGCGGCGCTTGTTTCCCAGCTTGAAAGCGACATCGCCATGCTGCACGCGGTCCACGGCAAGGCGCACGAGATCGGCGATTGGACATTCAAGGTCCTCCCCGCCATGCTCAAGGTGCGCGCCACAGTAGACGAGTTGGAGGGATTGCTGCCCGACGAAGTCTGGCCGCTGCCGACTTACCAAGAGATGCTCTTCATCAAGTAAATCACGCAGGCTAAAATCAAGCGGCACGCCGTCGGGTCGATCATACCTGGCGGCGTTGCGGTTAGCAGAGGAGGCGACGCTGTGCCACGCGGTAAGGGTGTGAGCCAGCCAGCGTCAGCGCTGAGGGCTCTGGCTCTAGAGGGGGGGGGGCGGTCACTTGACTCCCAAGAGACCGGAAAGGTCCGGAACCCGATTAGAAGCTCAGCTGGGTACCGAGGAACGCAATGCTCTGCGTGTAGTCGCGCTGCTGGCTTGTCTCGGAGGAGATGAGCGTGGAGTAGGCGTAGCCCGCTTGCAGCGACCATACGCGATTGATGAGGAAGCTGACGTTGATACCCGTGTTGAATACGTTGTCGGAGTAGTCGGGGTTGACATTGTCGCCGTCCTGCTGCGTGTAGTAGTTGTTCTGGTAGTTGAAAAAGACGCTCGTGGAGATGCGGCGCGTCATTTGGCGTGTGGCCGTAAGTCCGAGCAGGAGCTGCTGGCCTTGGTTGTAATAGCTGAGCCCGGAGGCGGTTGTGCCGTAGCGTGCGTTCAGTCCAATCGTGGTGTCTTTGCCCAGAGCATAGTTGAGGTTCGCCTCGCCAAACGGCCCGATGTAGATGTCGGTTTCGCCCTCCTGTCCTGGCGTGGGGTTCTTGTTGAAGCGCTGCTCAACGCCGCCGCGCAATGTCAGCTTGGAGCGCGGGTTGAGCGTGTGATTGAAGCCGAGCAGCAGGAAGTTGCCGACACTGTCGAGGTCGTTGGCAGTGAAGTAGTCTCTTGTATCGAAGCGGTATTCCGTGACCAAAGCGGTGGTGGGCTTCCAGAGAAAGAGGAACTGCTGGGCCACAGTCTGCTCAAAGCGGCCCTGTATATCGTTTTGCGAGTCCTCGAGATAATAATAGAGCCGGGGGCTGTAAGTCGTATCGGTGGCGAACTTCGGGCTCCACTTGTATTTTGCCCCGATGGCGTTGTCGCTGATGATATAGTTTCCGACTTGGCTGTTCGGTGCTCCCGCATTGCCATAGTCCGGTTGGGACAGCAAGGCTGTGGAGGTTCGGAAGTAGAGATCCAAGCGCGGCGAGGCGGCATATTCCGCTCCTAGCAAAAAAGTGACAGTGGGGAAGATGCCATCGTTGCTGAGGCCGTCGTTGTTGTAGTAGTAGGTGAATCCGGCGTCGAGGCTGGTGGTCAGCCTCAGCCGCGATGAGCCAAACTCGTAACCGACTCCCCCTGAAATTTGCGTAAAGAGACTCTCAATCGGGTCGTTTTGCGTCGTGTTCACGTTGCTGTTGTAGCCTTCTTTGAGGGCAAAGCTGTAGCGGAAGGGACGGCGCTCGAAGCGCCCCTCCCCGATGTCGGCCACTGGTCCTTGAGGCAGGGTTTCCGAACCAAAGGATTCGTCCGTCAGCGCCTCGTAGTTCTGGTCTGCGGAGGGTGGGGATGCTTTCCTTTTGGGGGACTTCACTTTGGCGACTCGCGGTGAAGCCCCAGCTGGAACGATGCTGCTATCGTCGCTGGTCATCGCCGGGCTTTGCTCCGTGTAGACTTGGTTTGATCCCGCATCGCGCACGGGGAAGGAATAACGGAAGGCAGAGTCATTGGTAGCCGCTGCCGCAGCGGTTGCTGGGGTGGACGAGCCAGTCTTGGGAGCCACCGCAGCTAACTCCTGAGCGGTGGAGAGAGCGGTGCCGGCCATGACCATGCAGGTTAGTGTCGAAAGTATTTTCCGTGGGGCGCTTTTCATCACAACGTCAAGTTAGCCTGATAGTATTCCTCAGACCCACAGCTTAAGAACAGCTAAAAATCGCTCGCGGAAACTTTCCACGAGTCGAGGGAATGCTAAGGAATGTGTAAATTCTTTTTCATCATCGATATGCAGTGGTCAGCTCAACTCGCAGCTGGCTACGAAATTCTTTATCCTTTTTCTCGGCTGGGTGGACTCTTATTTGTTTGGCAGTTGGCGGGCGGGCACGTTTCATTATCAAGGCTATGCCAATGAACTTCTGCGCACCTTCCCTGACCCTTGCTCTGCTGCTGACGGCCGGCGTCTGCCACCTAGGCGCGCAAAGTTCTGACCCAGTCGCCGGACTGGTTTGGGTTGAGACAACGGTCGAGATCGAGACGGCCGGAAGCCCGGATAAGAAGGTGGTGGAGTTTCATTTTCGCAACACCTCTGACCGGACGATCAGCATCCTCGGGGTCAAAACAACCTGCGGTTGCACCGCGGGGCGCCCGGCCAAGCAGTCTTATGCGCCGGGCGAGGAGGGGGTGCTGCTTGTGGAGCACCGACCGAAGGTGGGGCAAGGTCTCCACCTCTACCGGATCAATGTGGTCACAGACGAGGGCCGGGGGCACTCCCAAGAACTCATCCTGCGTGTGGCCAGCACACCGCGCATCGCGATTGAACCGCGCCTGCTCACATGGACCAAGGGGGAGGAAAGGGCGCCCAAAACGGTCATTGTTCGAACCCGGCCGGATAGCAAAATCAAAGTCACGGGTGCGGAGCCCGATAAGAATATTGTCTCGGTGGAAATGGCCGGCGCCCTGCAACCCGGTGAGAAAATCCTCAGGCTGATTCCCAAACCGGGCACGGATTCTGCCTCGGGCCGCGTGCGTCTCCGCCTGACCACCGAACCGCCGCTCGCGCCCGCGATGGACACCGAGTTCTTCGCGATCCTGCGCTAATCGACGGATTTTTCCGGTGAGCGCCCTGCGGCCAGCGCCGCGAGCGCTCCCGTTAGCGCGAGAAGAACGAGGTTGCGCAGCGCCGCGCCTCCCGGGGTGTTCAGCACCGCTAGGGCCGGGTGCAATTCGCTCAAATCGACACAACCGCAATCAATCGGCAACCCGCGCCACCAGGCTTGCGCGGTGAGAACCGTGAAAGATACGAGCATGGAAGCTGTCCAACCCAACGCCACCGGAAGCCACAACCCGGCAAGCACCGCCAGACCGACCAGAATCTCCATCCACGGAAGTGTCGTAGCAATCGTTGAGGCGAGCCAGTCCGGCACCACGATCTGGTAGGCGTAGATTGAGGCCAGGGTCTGAAGCGGGGCACCAAGTTTGGAGAGTCCTGCCGCCAAAAAAAGTCCGCCCAGCAACAGCCGCATCAGAAGCATCGCGGAGCCCTTCATGGCTGCGCGCGCCTCCATGCCAGAAATCCGCCCTCCAAAATCCGGATGTCTTTCCATCCGACCTCGTCGCGCAGGCGGCTTGCCAACTCCACGCTCAGGTTGCACTCCTCCGTGCCGCAGTAGACAACGGCCACCTTGTCCGTCCCGTGATCTTCGGCGAAAAAGGCAACAGCCTCCGGGAACGCATAACTCGGCAGTGTCAGCGCATACGGAAGATGTTGTGCTTTGAATTGATCCTCGTCGCGCGCATCGACCAGCAACCACTCCCCGGACTCCACGCGTGGCTTTGCCTCCTCCCATGTCACCCGGGTGAAGCCGTCGGGAAAGTGCGCCGATGTTGGTGTCGTCTCGCCGGACTTCATCTCCTGAGGCCAAGGACTCATCGCACCCAGCACGAACGCGGCGAGGGGAAAGAAGAGAACTCTTGCGACAAGCTTGATCATGAGGTCGGGAGCGAGATTAACCCCCTTTGCGGGAAAACAAAACCCGCGGTTGAAGTCCGCCCATTTTTGAGCCTAGGCCAGCAGAGGTTGTTCCCGTAGGGTTTTGCTCTCCATGACTGAAGCCCCGTCGTCCGGCCATGCTCTGCCGCCCGGTTCGCTCAACTTCAACGGCTTCAGCTTTTTCAACGCGGTTTCCTTCCAAATCATCCTCGGTTCGCCGGTGATCCTGTTCGCCAAGTCCTTGGGCGCCTCTTCCTTCATTCTGGGCGTTCTCGTTTCCCTCACTCCGCTCCTCACGATCCTGCAACTTTGGGCCGCGCGCTTTCTTCACCGGACGGGATACCGCAACTTTGTCCTCGCGGGCTGGGGCTCCCGCACAATCTTCACCCTCTGCATCGCCTGCTTGCCCCTTTGGCCCGGTATTTCCGACCGGACACGCCTCGCATGGCTGCTCGTTGCGCTCTTCGGTTTCAATTCGCTGCGCGGTTTTGCCTCCGGCGCGTGGTTGCCTTGGCTGACGGCCCTCGTGCCGGAAAATGTGCGCGGTCGATTCCTCTCCCGCGATCAGGCTTTCATGCACACCGGCTGTCTTGTCGCGTTGCTCGTTTCTTCGTGGGTCATGTCTGGGCCTGTCGTCGAGGCGGATTATGCCATCGTTTTTGGCATCGGTGCTGTCGCGGCCGTGATTTCGCTCTGGTTCATCCGCCGCATCCCCGAAGCGCAGACCCAGGAGCAGCGCAGGGAATCTGCCGTGCTTGTGCCTTGGCGGGCGATGCTGGCCTACAAGCCGTTTCTACGTCTGCTGTTCTTCAGTATGCTCTACAGTGTGGTGATTGGAGGGGTGGGAGTTTTTACCGTGGAGTTTCTCGTTGTCCGCGAGAAATTCGGCGAGGGTATTATTCTTTTTCTCGGGGGACTCTCGTTTATTGGTGCTTTGGCCGGCTTGGCCTTGACCGGCCCTTGGCTCGATGCAACCGGAAGCAAGCCATGGTTGCGCCGCGCTCTGCTCCTCTTCGAATTGGTCATCGGCGGCTGGTGTCTCATGTCCGGACGGATGGTACCTGCTTGGCCTGTTTTGGTTGGTGCGCTGAACTTCTTCGGCGGCTTCGCCGGTGCCATGTTTGGCGTGGCCAGCACGCGGATCGTCATGGGGAGCGTGCCGGTCATGGGCCGCAACCACTTCTTCGCGCTCTATGCGGTGGTGTCGGGTCTCGGGCTTGGCGGTGCGCCCATGGTTTGGGGTGCGGTGCTTGATACGTTGGGCACGTTTGAGGTTGCTGTCGGGGGAGTGTCGGTCAATCGCTACACGATCTATTTCGCCGCGCTGATTTTGCTGGCTGTATGGGTCAGGTCCTTGGCCGGGAATTTGCACGAGGGCGTCTCAAAGCAGCGGCCATAACATGTCGCAAGGTCTGCCCTAGGATTTGTCCTCCGGACGCGGTTTTTTAAGTTTTGCAGCCAGCGGCCAGTCCGGTAGCAGACGCTTCCTTGGATGTGTCGCTGACGGCCTCCCGCCTTCAGATGTGAGCAGGGCGCTTTTGACCGGTGGAAAAAAGTCGGACGTAGTTGATTCATGGCTTGCCAACTCGTGACAACTCTTATCTTATTGAAGAGTTACTCGATAGACCTAGCGGCGTTCCTCGGAAATGCGCCGCAAGTCCACGCAAAAAACTATGATTTACCTTTGGCGAGCCACGACTCTTGTATTGTTTTTTTCTGGAGGACTTCTCTGCGCCCAAGATATCGCCCGCCCGTCCCTAGGTGGCCAACGTGCCGCCTACCCGCTTTCGTCACTGGCGGTTCCTGCATCACGTTACAACGTGAAGGCTGGTCCGGTGAGCATGCTCTTCAGCGCCTCCATGGGGGCTGCCTACAACTCGAATGTCAATATCTCCGACGGAAATCCGACGGCCGACTTGGTGCTCAGTCCTCGGGTGGGGGTTGGTCTCTACTGGCCCATGACGAAGCTCAACAAGATGCGCTTCAACGTGCAGCTGGGCTACGACTATTACGTCAACAATCCGGATTTGGGCGGTCAAGTTTTGGTGATCGATCCCGGTACTGAGTTTCTTTTCAACCTGAGCCTCAACGTTCCCAATATTAAGATCACTTTCTTCGAGCGCCCGAGCGTCAGCGTCAACCCCATCGACAACTCCACCCTCAGTGACGCGCAAAATTATGCGATGTTTTTCAACACGGCTGGCGTCAATCTCACTTGGGACCTGAATGATGTCCAAATCGGTGCGGGCTATTCGAATCTCTTCACTTACTCGGTGGGTAATGATGCCCAGGAGTTCAACTACCTGAACCGCTTTGTCAACCAAGTGAGCGCTGATGTCTCTTTGCTGGTCCATCCTTGCATCCGCATCGGCATCGAGGGAACAGGCACCTCCACAACCTACCTTGAGGGGTCTGATCCGGGATCCAACGCACTCAATGACAGCACGGGCTACACCTTGGGCCTTTTCGCCCAGGGCAAGGTTTCGCAGTACATCGACTACGCAGCGGGCGCTGGTTGGCAAATCATCGACTTTAGCGAGAGCAACAATTCTAACAACACTGGCAACTCGAGCAAACCGTACTTCTACCTCACACTGGACAACACCCTTAACAAGTATTTCAGTCATCGTATCTCCTTGGGGTATGAGTCGGCACCGAGTTCCCAGTCCAACTATGTGCAGATGTTCTTTGCCCAGTACGGCTTCAATTGGGTGCTGATTCGGGACTGGTCCTTGGGTGGCTCGGTGTTTTACCAAAATGGTGAGGACAGCCCGGGCCAAAATTCGGAGAACTTCGACCGGGTGGGCGGTAATATCGCGCTCAGCTACCAGATGACCAAACACTGGGTGCTCAACGCGTATTTCAACATCACAAGCAAGGCGTCGGATGTTTTTTCTGATAGCTACAACCAGCAGATTGTAGGACTCACCGCTACCTACAGTTTCTGAGTTTCTCATGACTCCGTACAGAAGTGCGTGCCTCTTCGCGCTCAACCTTGCCGTCGCCATCTTGGGCGCAATGTCGGTTGCCCGCCTTGACGCGCAACTTGTCCCAATGCCGCCGGCGGCTCAACCGGTAGAGCAGCAACCGACCAAGCCTCCGGTGGCACCATTGCCGACCATCCCATCTCGCGCCAAATCATCGGGCGAAAGCAGCGGCACGGCGGCAGTATCGACCATGGGATCCATGGATGTTCTCGACAACTCCCGCCAACTGGCCCGCGGGGATGTGATAAATTTCCGTATTATCGAGGACGGCGATCCCCCGGTCGCTCTGCGCATCAACGACTCCGGTGACATCGAGGTTCCCTACGTTGGCGGAATCCAAGCTCAAGCCAAGACCCCTCGCGCGCTTGCCTCTGAAATCAAGTCGATGCTTGAGCGCGACTATTACCACACTGCCACGGTTATCATCAGCATCGATGTGGAAGGCCAAAAGTCTGCCGGCCAGTTCTACATGTCAGGCGCGGTTCGCAGCACGGGGCCCCAGGAAATTCCATTCAATGAAAAATTCACGGTGAGTAAAGCGATCCTGCGGGCGGGAGGATTTGCAGATTTTGCCAACGAGCGTAAAGTCAAACTGACTCGGGCCCTGCCCGACGGGCAGACGGAAACCAAGTTCATCAACGTGAAAGAGATCATTGAAAAAGGCCGCTTGGATCTAGATGTTGAGATCCAGCCTAACGACTTCATCACGGTTCCCGAACGACTGATCAACTTCTAGACCTATGGCTTTCGCAGCAGAACAAACAACGACAGCCGGAGCGCAGCAGCACGAACGGGCGGAGATACTCCAGCTCACCTTCCAGCGCTACAGGTACATGCTCCAGAACTGGTGGTGGATCCCTCTGCTGACCACCGCGATCGGTCTCGGGCTGCAGGCTTGGGTTGTGCTCAGTGCTCCCCCCCAATATCAGGCGAGCGGTCGACTGATGATGTCTGGCAAAATCTCCCTGCCCGACGGCGCTGTCTACAGCGAAGAGGCGGCCAACTTCTTCGGCACCCAGCTTGAGTTGCTGCAGAGCACCGAGGTCGCTCGCCGCGCCGATGCGCGCGTCTTGGCGCTCAACCCGAGCTTGGAAAAAATCCCCGTCCGTCTCTACGCGTCCGTCATCCCCAAGACGTCCATCTTTTCGGTCACCGCCATCGGCCAGCAACCCCAGCAGACCAAGGCGTACATCGACGCGGTGATGGATGAATACATCTCTTATCGCCGGACGATGCGCTCCGGAAAATCCGAAGATACCGCGAGCGCTGTCACTGACCAAGTCGTCGAGCTGGAGAAAAGTCTACGCAAGGCGGAGGAAGAGCTGTTCGAGTGGCAAAAACAAAACAATGTTGTCTCTATCCAGGAGGAAGGCAACAGCGCCGGTGCGTATCTGGCCAGACTCAACAACAAGCTTGCTGTCCTGCGTAGCGAGGCCCAACTCCTCGAGACTCTTTCGCTCGAACAAAATTTGGACCGGCAAAACAAACTCGACACCCTCGCCGCTGCCCAACCAGAGAGCGTCAACTCGCTCATGCAGCGCTTTGGTCCGGCTGCTGATTACCTGAAAGCTCGCCAGGAAGTTCAGCTTTTGCGCGCCCAGCAGGTCGAGTTGGGCATCAACCTCAAGCCGCGCCATCCGAAAATGGCCCAACTCAACCAGCGCATCGCCATGCAGGAGCGCCTGATGGAGATTTACCAAGGCCAGACAGCCGAGCAGTTCGCCTCCCAGGTCGAGTCACTCCGTGTGCAGATCAAAAACGACGAGGAGCAGGTCAAAGAGTGGGAGGTCAAGACTCTGGATCTGAGTCGGCGTCTCGCCGACTTCGAAAGGCTCAAGGGCAAAGTCGACCGGCAAAAAACGCTCTACGAAAAACTTCTGGACAGATTGCAGTCCATCGATGTCGGCACCAAAACCGATCAGGATACGGTGAGCATCATGGAGTATGGTACGGCGCCAACCGTGGTGCGGCCGGACCTGGGGCGCGCGCTGCTGATGGGCGGTCTGGGTGGGTTTGCCATCGGCCTCGGCATCCTAGTCCTCATCGGCAAACTGGACGACCGTTACATCTCCGTTTCTGAACTTGAGGCACACTCCGAACTCGACGTCGTTGGCCTTATCCCGCGCCTCAAGATTTCGGAGATGCAGGTGCTGGAAGAAAACGACAAGCGCCACATCCTCGTCGAATCCTTCCGAAACATCCGGTCAAGCATCCTCTTCATGCCCGCTGGGGACTTCAACCCCAAGAGTTTCCTCGTCAGCAGCGCGATCCCCGGCGAAGGCAAATCAACCTTGGCGATGGACTTGGCTGTCACTATGGCCTTGGCCGGATCAAAAACCTTGCTGGTGGATGCTGACTTGCGCCGCGGCCGTCTCAACCGGCACTTCCAAGCCAAGAGCGAACCAGGCTTGGCCGAGCTTCTCAAGGAGACCTCCACCCTTGAAGAATCCGTCATCGACACACATATCCCCAACCTGCGCTTCCTGCCTCGCGGCAAAGCTCTCGCGGCCGGCACGGAGCCGCTGCCGGGCAACAAGTTCAGCAAACTCATCAATGGGCTGCACGACCAGTATGATTACATCATCCTCGACAGCTGCCCGGTTCTCGCCGCCGATGATTCCAGCGGCATGGCGCCGTTGGTCGATGCCGTGTTCTTTGTGGTCCGCTCTCGCTTCACCTCCGCTCGCCTCTTCATCCGCTCGCTCAAGCTCCTTGCCGTCCGCGGCGTGAGTGTGAGGGGCTTGATTTACAATTGCGCTGAGATGGGAAGTTCCGACTATCCCTATTACCAATACAAGGAGTATCACCGCGCCGCGGCCACTCTCCCCGAGCCATCCGAGAAGAGTTGATCTCGCCCTGCAGCTTGTTCTTGCTTAGGGGAGGTTCCTCGCTTACCAATTTGCGTTCTCTTTCGGCTAGGTAGCTCAGTTGGCAGAGCAGAGGACTGAAAATCCTCGTGTCGGGGGTTCGATTCCCTCCCTAGCCACCTCCTCTCATAATCAACGGGTTATGGAGAACGTGTGCCAAAAATAGCCTAAAGGCATAACAAAGGCATAACACGTTCGCTCGTGTTGCCGATGTTTGAGGGTGTTCTCCGGTTTCCATTAAGCTGGAAGGGGTCATTGGGCTCTGAAGTGCGGTGCGAGCACTCGCGGGAGCTCTTGATAAGCAGCATGAGGCTGGGAGGAAAAGCAAGGGCCCACCACCCCATCCACCACGGTATCCTCCACACCTCCACTAATCGCTGGAGTTAATAATTCTATGGGCCTGCAAAAATTTGGTGGCTGGAAACGCTAGGGGACAGACAGGCGAGGGGGCATGACACGCAAAGGAGGTTCAGACTTTCGCGAGAGGGACGAATCTCCGGGTCATGTCCGAGTCCTCACTGCCTCCCACGGCTCCAGCTAGGCCTTCATAGCCTTCCTTAATGAAAAGAAGGGGATTGCCCAGCTGGAGCAGCTCCAACGCTCGCCTCCCGCGTTCCTGAACTCGGCCAAATTGCTGGCGCCGAGCGGTCTCTGTTATGACGCAAAAACTGGTTCCCAATGGGCGAGGCGTGCCTACCATTGGGAGGTGCTATACAAAACCATATTTCCTCAAGTGTCGTTCTCGCATCTATCGTTCTGGCAGGGTGCGCGAGCATTGTCAGCAAGTCGGAATATCCCGTCGCGGTCACAAGCAATCCGACCGGCGCGGAATTCGTCGTCAAACGCTCCAGCGGTCTGCCGATTGCCAGCGGCGTCACGCCGGCGACGATTACGCTTAGCTCATCGGAAGGCTATTTCAAGCCGGCCAAGTATACGATCGAGTTCAAGCGCAAGGGCGTGGTCCAGTCGGTCCCGCTAACCGCGAAGATCAACGGGTGGTATTTCGGCAACTTGGTCTTCGGCGGGATCACATTGTCGGCATGCTCATCGTCGATCCGGCCACCGGCGTCATGTGGACGCTTAAGGACACGGTCGTCGCAACGTTCCAGCAAACGGCCGATGCGGGAACACCGGGGCAGCGGAACTTGCAGATTGTTGACATCGACTCGTTGCCGATGAAATGCCGCGGCCAGTTAGTTGCGCTGAACTGATCATGACGCTGCGTCTGACGATCGCCATGTGCCTGGCTGCGGTGTTCGCACCCGCAGCGAGGGCACAGCTCGACTTCGATGAGTCTCCGGCATCCGAGGCTGCGGCGGCTGTCGCCGACCGTGCAACGATCGCCCCGGTCTTGCCAGTGCTTCGCCCGTTGGCGGGGCCGTTGGTTGATGCCGATGCTGCTGAGCCTTGCGGCTTTGAACCGCAGGTGGCGCGCGCCTATCGCGCAGCCGAGATTGCCGATGAAAACGAGGATTGTCCCGAGTATCTCGGGCGTTTAAGCGCGAACCCGTATGCCTCCGACTCCACGGCCAACCCTTATAGTGACGCGGGAACTGCTTACTCGTCCAAGAGTGTCAACAATCCCTATGGGCCCTATGGTAGCCCGTATTCACCCGTGAGTGCCCGCAACCCCTACGCGACGGATGCTCCTGACATCGTCGCGCAAGACGGAACGTATCTCGGGAAACTGAGCGACAACCCTTACGATCCCGATTCGGCCGCCAATCCCTACGGGCGATACGGCAGCCCGTATTCCTCGCAGATTCCGAATAATCTCTACGCCACGCAGGCTCCATTGCTGTTCGGCGACTGATGCGCACACGGCGGTCACCGGCTTGACTCTCCCTTGTGACAATTCATTATTTGACTGTGAACCACCCCCCTCGAGTTTCTGGAATCCGGCCAATCTTTGAGCTGGAAGAACTCGACTTTGAGCGGATGAAGTCCGCTCTAAACTCAGGCATAGTTAGCAATAACGGACCGATGCTCCGGCAGTTCGAGGCGGAGCTAGCAGGCTACTTGAAAACAGAGAGCGTCGCGGTGGTGTCGAGCGGTTTTGAGGCGCTGTTGCTCGCTTTGAAGGCTTTGGGGCCACATCGGCTGAAAGTTGTAATTCCTTCATACACCTACATGGCGACGCTCAACTCAGTCATCCAGAGTCATCTTCAGGTGGTCCTCTGCGATGTATCTGCAGACTCCTACACCATGGATGTCAGCAAACTTGAGGAAACACTCTCGCGGGACCCTGAGATTGGCTGCGTTGTCCCTGTCAACGTTTTCGGCGTTCCGGCCGACATGAATGCGATCGAGGGCTTAGCAGAGCGGTTCGGCGTTCCCGTTGCTTATGACAATGCTCACGGCTTCGGCACAGAGTGCCTGGGCCAGAGGACGACCCCCGGAGTGGCAGTTGAGGTTTTCAGTCTTCATGCTACGAAGACGCTTCCCGCAATCGAAGGCGGGCTCGTCGTATCATCCGAAAAAAAGATCGTCGAGGAGGTCAAGCGCCTGAGAAATCATGGTATTTCCGGGCAGCGCACGGAAACAGCGCCTGGCTTTAATAGCAAAATGGATGAGTTGCGGGCGATTGTGGGACTCTCATCAGTTCGCGGTTTTGAAGCTGCTTTGGAGAGGCGTCGCACTTACGCAGCCAGAATTAGGGACGCATTCGTTCGCAACAGAGATGTTTTCGTTCCGCAAGTCGTTCCGCCCGGTATTAAAAGCAATTTCCAGAACCTGGGCATTCTGTGCCCAGCGGCGGACACTCTCGGTTTGTGCAGTGTCATGGAACGCTTCATCGAATTTGGTATCGGTGTGCGATCTTACTTTGATCCTCCGATGCACCATGTAGGCGATTTTGGCAATGGCGCCTCATTCCCTGTCACCGAGCGCGTCTGGCGGCAACTGATCTCCTTTCCTATCCACGCGCGCATGAGCGAGGAGGATCTGCAATTCCTCACCTGCGGGATTGATGAAGTATCGGACTGGATCCGAAAATGCAGTTGAGGGCGAAAACCCCACAGACTGTTGTCCTCGTCCTTGCCGGAGGAAAAGGTACTAGAATTGCCGGAAAGACCGGTCAGCTTCCTAAGTGCCTGCTGCCAATAGGAAATGGTCAGCATTTGCTTGGAAGAGCACTCGAGCAACTCTCAGCCGCCCAAGACTGGCAGGTAGTTGTCTGCTGTTCCGAAGAAAACCACAGTTTAGTGTCTGCTTCCCGCAGCGGTTCTCTGCCGAATAGCGTGCGCTACCAAGTGTGCCAAGCTTGCCCTTTCGGACCGCTCAGAGCTCTCGCGGAAGTTGTCAGCAGCACCGATGCCGCGCACTACCTTCTTTGGCTTGCGGATCTCTATTTTTATGGAAACCCAGTGCCTGCTATCCAACGATTATCGTCCCGAATGATTGCCAACGGTCATTTGGTCGTCGGGGATAATGTCGCTTGTCGTGACGGCTCAGGAAGCGGCTACGTTGTGGCAAGCGGCGATCAAGTCAAAGAAATTTACTATCGCGTGCCCGAGGCGGGTACGCCGGGTTTGGCTCTCTACCGGTGGTCGGGCCTATTTCTTTTCGACCGCTTTCTCGCCCGCGATTTGGTTGCCCATCGCGACGACTATACAGACAAAGCTCTAGAGACGTGGCCAAACGAGGCACTTAAGAGGGGCTTTGTCTTGGCTCCATTCGTCAGCGAGCCCTTTGTGAATGTGAACACCGATAGCGACTATGCCCTGATTGGCACTAGTCCAACTGCTGCACATGGAAACTGACATGAGTCCAGGCCCCCGGTGGGTGAACAGCTACTTCGTGCCCAATCTGCAGAGGTTGGGCATTGCCGATCGCTCTCTGCGCATCCTGAGCCTGTGGCCCGACGATGTTTCCGAAGCCGAAGAGCTAGAAGGATTGGGACATGCTTGTGAACTCGCCGAGATTACGCCCGATAGCCCATCGCCGTGGTCAGATCATACTTTCGACATCGTCATGACGGGGAGGCTGCCCAAGCTCGCGGTTTCGATATCTGACCGTGACCGAACCATCCGGATAATTTATTCATCGCTCCGGCCCGGAGGTGGTCTCCTTGTCGCCATCGGCAACAGACTATGTCCTGTCGACTTGTCGCGAAATGCCCCATTGCTGCACGGACCGTTCAACCGGCACTGCATGTCCTGGCGCGAAGTTGAGCGACTGTTTCTCAGCCCTTCAGGTCCATTTCAAGCGGTGAAGCCACTGCCTGTTGAAGGTCACTTCGGATGGCACCGCCTCGGGTCATTGAACTTTCTCGGGCGCCTCTTGGAGGCATACTGGAAAAGCGTAGTCACTCCGCGCCGACTGTCCCTCTACACCAGCCCTATCAATCCTATATTCATGCTATGGATACAAAAATAGAGCCAACGTCCAACCATTCTGAAAAGCCCCTCATCTCGGTCCTGATCGTCAATCGCAATTCAGCACGATATCTCGAGAAGTGCCTCGCCAGCCTTTGCCAGTCTCGGGGCGAATCCTCCATAGAGTGCGTTCTGGTAGACGCCGAATCGGAAGACGATTCGGTCGATGTTGCCAAATCCCTCTGGCCGCAAATCAAGGTCATCTCCGTCAAGCCGTCCTTAGGCTATGTCAAAGCTAACAATGTCGGTCTAGCCCACGTGACAGGCAAATACACCATGTATCTAAATAGTGATACTGAAGTGGGTGACCATTGCATATCCGCCCTGTGTGATTTTTTAGAACGCAATCCCGATGTAGGTGTCGTCACGGCGCGAATTTTGAATCCCGACGGCACTGACCAAGGAGTTATTCGTCGATTTCCTAGTCCGATGAATGGTCTTTTTGGGCGGCGATCCGTCCTTTCTCGCATCTTTCCAAACAATCGCTGGTATCGGGCGTATATGTTAAGCAGGACGACAGACAGTCGCAGTCCCTTTGAAACCGACATTGTTTCGGCGTGCTCCATGGTTGTGCCAACCGAGTTGCTGAGCCGTGTCGGCGGAATGAATGAAAAGTTCCGATTTTACTGGGTGGACGCCGAAATGTGCGGGCGGCTGAAACAGCGAGGATATAAGATCATGTGCGTGCCCGAAGTCTCGGTTATGCACCATGAAGGCAAAGGCACTAGCACAGATTCTTTTGTCAAAAGGCTCAAGATGACCGTCGCGTTCAACCAGGATGCTCACTTGGCTTACGTCAATTATCACCGCATCTCACGAGTTAATCCGGTGTTCTGGCTTACTGGTGCTGCGCTTGGAGTGCGCACAGTTGCTATGCTGGGTTTGCTATGCCTTCGACCCCATAAGGCAACGTCCAGCGGAGGCAAGAATTGAAAGTTAGGTCCGTAGTCTGCCGCCCTTCCAAGGATCGACTCGCCATAGGGCTGATCTACGCCCGCCTTATGGGTCGTCCCGCTCTGTTTCCGCTCGGCCCCTTTCGACTTGAGGAGTATCGCCGGGCTCCTCTTTCCGGAGATCAAGTGCGTGTGAAGTGCCTCATGAGCGGTGTCTGCGGCACCGATCTTGCACTCCTCAATCTGGACCTTGATCGTAAGAGTGCTCGATTTGCGACCAAAAAGACTGGAGCCCAAATACACTTTATGGGGCACGAATGCGTCGCTCTTGTTCAAGAGGTGGCGACCGAGTCAACTGGCTTACGCGCCGGGCAGCGCGTTGTTCTGTTGCCGGAGGCAAGCTGCAAGACAGTCGGACTTCAGGATGCGTGTGAGATGTGCGGCAGGGGACTGCCTTTGCTTTGTGTGGGAGGGCGCCAGCACGGCGCAGTTCTTTCCCAAGGTGGCGCTTGGTCTGATGAATTGGTCAGACCGGCGAGTTGCTTTATGGTTGTACCAGAGACGATCGATGACCGCAGAGCTGTCCTTATCGAGCCGTTTGCAGCTGCTTTGCATGCTGTCCTGCGGCGGATGCCGCAATCGGGCCAGTTGGCTGTCGTCATTGGTTGCGGCATCATCGGCCTGTCAATAATCGCCAGCCTTCGCTTTCTGGGATTTACTGGCAAGGTCGTTGCATTGGCACGCTACCCCCACCAAGCAGATGCGGCTCTCCTAGCCGGGGCGAGCAATACGCATATTGGCGGCCCCGACGATTTTGACGTCATCGCCAAGCTGCTTGGGACAAGCGTGCTTGGTCGGCCGCCAAACAGATTGCTGCTCGATGGCGCCGATGTTGTTTATGACGCGGTTGGGTCGGAACAAACTATCGGCTTCGCGCTGAGGTTGGCTAAGCCTCGAGGCGTGGTCGTCTTGGAAGGTATCAGCAGCAGGAACAAGTCTTTTGATACCACGCCGATCTGGCTGCGGGAGATAGATCTAATTGGGGCACACGGTTACGCGATAGAGACGATTGATAATAAGCCCCATCACGCTTTCCATCTCGCGGCACAGTTGCTCGCCTCCATGCCACAGGCTGATGCATTGGTAACGCACTCTTATCCTTTGCGGGAGTACAGACAGGCAATCAAAGCCGCTTGCAGCAAGCGCGATTCGAAAGCCATTAAGGTCGTATTCGACCATTCGCTGTCATGATACGCAGAGCAATCGACATCGTAGTCAGCGTCTCCTCTTTGCTGTTGGCTGCACCTCTCTTAGGCGGTGTCGCTGCGCTGCTTTTCTTCACGCAGGGGCAGCCCATCATTTTTCGTCAACGCCGCGCTGGCAAAGACGGCGTCCGCTTCGACATGCTCAAGTTCCGAACCATGCTTCCCCAAGCAGAGCAGCAGGGCGGTTCGTTGACATTTCAGGCCGACCCTCGCATCACGCCTACAGGAGCCTTCCTGCGGAACTACAAATTGGATGAACTACCTCAGTTGGTAAACGTGCTGCGGGGCGAGATGACCCTCATAGGACCACGCCCGGAGGTCTTGGACTGGGTTGCAAGATACACCACCGAGCAAAAACTGGTTCTTAGCGTCAAACCTGGTCTCACCGATCCCGTCCAACTCACTTTCCGCAATGAGCAGAAGTTTCTCGCTTCTGCCCAAGAGTACGAACAGCTCTACATGGTCAAGGTTGCGAAGCAGTTGCAATACATCGACACACGCTCGTTTCTCTCAGACGTCCTTGTCGCGGTCTCGACGCTAAAAGCGATCTTCAGTCGCTCCGTCGGCGAGGAAGAGCGAGCAGTTTACTCAGCGATTAAGGACAAGGTCAGCTCCGTCTGACCCATCTCAATCCCCCGCAGTGATGAATGTCGGACTTTTTGCAATTGAGACAGGGCGCGCCGTCGGGGGTCTTGAAACCTACGAAGTTGAACTGATCCGAGCAATCGCGGCGGTAGACCACAACAACAGATACAAAGTCTACACCCTTAGTCGCGATGTCCCTGAACTGATAGGTGTCCGACAAGAGAACTTTGAATATGTCGTGCTTGAGAAAGGTCGCTTTCGGGGGGTCGCATACAGCGCGCCTAAGGCGATGCAAGAGGGCCAACTCGACTTGTTCCACGCCTTGTTCGTGCCTCCACCTTTCGTATCCGTGCCCTACGTTTTCACTTACCATGGCACCGAGGCGATTGAGCGTCCGGACTTCTATCCGCGACTTCTTGGGATGCGCATGCGTTTTCTCTTTCGCAGAGCGTTTGCCAAGGCCGCGGCAATTATTTGCGTTTCCGGATACATAAAGGACCAGCTTGTCGCCTCTGGTCTGAGTCCCGAGCGGCTGTATGCGGTCCCCCTAGCTAGTCGCAAGGACATGACGAAGGTTGCTAAGCCTCAAGCTGCCAAAGCAGTCCGAGAACTCTACGGGTTGGAGAGACCGTTTTTCCTGTGCGTGGGCCGGATTGAACCACGGAAGAATCCTGTAACAACGCTCAGAGCCTATGCCAAGTTCTGCGAAACAGAGTCCTCACCACCTGTGCTCCTATTTGCAGGAGACAAAACATGGAGTGCAGCCGACTTCGACCGAACCGTCAAAAAGCTGCGATTACAGGATAAAGTTTATTCCATCGGGCACGTCGCAAATCCTGACCTGCTTTATTGCGCGGCGGAAGCGACGGTCTTTGCGTCCCTGTGGGAAGGCTTCGGATTGCCGATCATCGAGGCATTCGCTATGGGCTGTCCCGTGATAACGTCGAACACAACCTCGATGCCGGAGGTGGCTGCCGATGCTGCCCTGATCGTTGATCCGCTTGAAGTTGATGATATCGCCAAGGCGATGACGATGATCCACAGAGACTCAAAGCTGAAAGAGTGTCTGGCGCAAATGGGACTGCAAAGGGCCAAGGAGTTTTCGTGGGAAAAAACTGCTGAAGAAACTTTGGGCGTTTACCGAAAGGTCGCCGAACTGAAACGGCGGGCCGTTGTCGCAACCCGGTAGACGTCGCTCAGCTCCGAGGCAAACGCCTTCTCGCTAAAGACTGATCTGGCATGTTTGGATGCCCCGTTGCTCAGGGCGTGAAGCCCGCTTTTGTTTGCACTCAGATCCGCAATGATGCGGGCGAATCTACCCGCCATTGCAGTAGGCGAACCGGGTTGAACCTTGATACCTGCTCCTTCGACCACATGCTCGCCGGGTCCATTGCAGTCGACGACGAGGGGAACGCAACCGGTCATCATCGCCTCAACTAACGCGGTTGGCCCAGCGTCCCGCAGGCTTGGCAAAAAGAAGACGTCTGCGCTCCCAAGTTGCTGAAGGTATTCGCTGCGGCTTAACGACTGCTGGAAGTGGACCTCGCGTTCCAACCCCAGCTGCGAGGCTAAGTTGCGCAAATGGGCAAGTTCTGGACCGATGCAGGTGACAATAAAGCTGACCTTAGCTCCCATTTCCTTCGCGAGGGCGACTGAATCCAAGGCAAGGTTCACACCCTTTCTGCCGTCCAGAACGCCACCGCTGATCATTGTGAGCGGAGTCTGCGAATGGGTGTGGCTACCGGTGGGAAGTAGCCTCATTTCGTCGTCGCTGAGAAAAATCGAAGGCAGGCGTCTGATGGTGCTTCTGTCCGCACCTAGCTTTTGCAGCAATTCACAACTCCTCTTGGTCGAACCCAAGGTCGCCGCGGCGTTTCTGATGCAACTCCGCACGCGGATAGACGCTCGAAGAGACAAATTGTTCAGGTAGCGTGCGCTCTCCCATATCGCCTCGCGCCACCTCAAGCTCCGGAAGCACTCGAGAGGAATAACTTCTCCGCCTCCACATGGTCCGAATACAAAAGGCACAGGTAGTCTCCACAGCGGCGACGCCACCCGGACGGTGCCAAGTGTTATGTGATGGGTCACATCAAAGGGACGCGCCTTGTGGAGCTTACGTGCAAACCCGATCGAGTCACTCATCCATCGACCAAAGCGATACCAGTTCTGAGAACGCGCTAATGCCATGTTGCGGTGCAAAGGGCAATCCGTGCCGAAGTAGCTGAAAGAAATCGCTGACGATAGCGTGCCCTCTTGTTCGATCGCTCGCTTGTTCGCGACGGAGGTCATCACATGAACCTCATGTTCACGGCTCAGAAGTAGGGCGGTTCGCCAGCCTACGCCGGCTTCTGATCCAAGACCGGGGGCACAAGCCCAAGCAGAAAGCAAAACGCGCACCCATCCAAAGTCGCCCGCACGAATTGTTTAATAAAGAACCGAAATGCACAGGACGGTGCAGCTGACAGAGCAGACGGATCAACTACTGGCGCCGTTTGCAGCAGCGGCCGCTCGATGATGCAAGGTCGAGCGCTGCCTCGGCCTGACTATAAATAGTTTGGGGTTGGTCCACGTGGCCCGTCAAGTGTGGCTACCGCGCTTCCTTTTCGCGCCTGCCTTTGTTGTTGGAGGGACGATCGAATCAGTCACCCAAGTCAGTATTCTGCATTGCCGACTGTTTCTGCGATAAATCAAACTCCGAGTAATTACTTCCTCCTGATGTCGCAGGAGGAATGGCAGTGTTGCTTTTGAATGTTTGGCACCCGGCAAGCAGAGCTGCGAAGGAGAATAAGCAACACGCTTTGGTCAGCAAGAATCTCAGCATCATCTTAGTAAAGCAGAACCGCCAGAGAGGCTCACGCAGTTTTCCAGCAGGATTTGCAGCATGTCTTCTGCCGACGGATTGAGCTCGTCCATGCCGCCTGTGCGCAGGACCCAGTGCTGCGTAAAAATGCCCGCGCAAGCATTTGCGGCTTTGCCTGCCCCGCCGAATGAGGCAAAAGAGATGTTATGCGTCAATGTATCACCGCCGTGCCCGACGGCCCTTCGTCGATCGGGCCCTACTCGCTGGCTGTCGCTGCCAGCGGCAACTTCCTTTTTGTCTCGGGCATGGTCCCGATGGACCAGGCCACCGGCAAAATGTGCGACGGACCGGTGGGCGAACAGACACGGATTGTGCTCAGCAACATGCAGAAGGTTGTCGAGGCTGGAGGAGCGAAGCTGGCGGACGTGGTCAGCGTCCGTGTTTTTCTCGCCCAACTCACCGAGAAAAATTTCGCCGAGATGAACGCGGTCTACAAAGAGTTCTTCACCGGCGACTATCCGGCCCGCACCACCGTGGGGGCCCAACTCATGAACATGCTGGTGGAGATCGAGTGCATCGTCCGCCTGCCGACCTGACCAGGATTGACGCCCGCCCGGCCCCGTGGCATGAAATCGGGTTGTCTTCGCGCGATTAGCTCAGTGGTAGAGCGCTTGCTTCACACGCAAGAAGTCGCAGGTTCGAACCCTGCATCGCGCATGCCTTGACAAGCCTGCCGATTGTGGAGCAGACTGCAGCGAACCTTTTCATGCGAAAAGTGGGTTTACGCCCACTTTTTTTTATCCTCAAACCATCATCCGACAATCATGAGTAACGAACTGCTGACCATGCTGGAATATCTGGAGCGCGAGCGCGGAATTTCCAGGGATACGCTGCTGCTAGCCATGCAGGAGGCCATTATCAAAGCCGCAGGTAAAGGCTTTGGAGGTTTCACCCGCGAGCTCCGCGTGGAGATCAGCCCGAAGACCGGCAAAATCCGGGGTATTGCCAATGTCCTCGTCGTCGACAAGGTGACCAACTCGCAGGAGGAAATGCTGCTGGCCCGAGCGCAGGTGATCAACCCATCCATCCAGCTCGGCGATAGTCTTGAAGTGGAGGTGGAACCGGCAGCCTTCGGCCGCATCGCCGCAGGCGTGGCGCGCAATGCGATCATGTCGAGCATACGCCGCGTCGAGAAGGAGCGGATCTACGAGGAATTCAAGGACCGCGCCGGCGATATCGTTAGCGGCTCGGTGCGCCGGTTTGTCAAAAGCGATGTCATCATCGACCTCGGCAAGTTCGAGGCGGTCATGCCCGCGCGCGAGCGTGTCGTGACCGAAGACTACAGCGTGGGCGACCGCCTGCGCGCCTATGTCGTGGCTGTGGAGAACGGCAAGGACGGACCGCAGATCATTCTCTCTCGCAGCCATCCCAACTTCGTCCGCAAACTTTTCCAGTTGGAGGTCAGCGAGATCGCCGATGGCACCGTACAGCTCAAGGGCATCGCCCGCGAGGCCGGCATTCGCACCAAGGTGGCGGTGGCCAGCGCGGATAGCAAAGTGGATCCTGTAGGCGCCTGCGTCGGCATGCGCGGTGCGCGCGTGAAAAATATTGTCCGCGAACTCAACAACGAGAAGGTTGATATCATCAAGTGGAGCGACGACCCCAAGGAGTTTATTGTCGAGGCGCTCAAGCCAGCCAAGATCAAGAGCCTCGAGATCAACAATGTGACCAAGACCGTCCGGGTTACAGTCGATGAGGACCAGCTTTCCATCGCCATCGGCAAAAAGGGCCAGAATGCCCGCCTCACCGCCAAGTTGACCGGATGGGAAGTCGACATCGAGAAGGACGCCACGAAGGAACAGGCCTTCGAAAACCAAGTCAGCAGCGCGACCGAATCGTTCAAGACGCAACTCGGTCTCGAGGAGGAAACCGCCGCCAAGCTTGTGCAGGGTGGCATCCTCAGTCCTGCGGATCTCGTGGCGGGTGGGGTCGAAGTGGACGATCTTGTCGGGATGATCGGGGTCGACGAGGCCCGCGCCGCCGAGATTCTCGCCCGAGCCAAGGCGTTGGATTCCAAGCCGGAGGCGGCCGCGATCGACGCTTAAGCACAAATATTCATGCCATCTAAAGCGCCAGCGAACAAAAAGACAACGGCCAAACCCGCGGCGAAGACCGTCACAGGAACCGCCCGATCTCGCGTGGCCAAAGTTCCTGTTGCTCCTGCCGATCCGGTCCCCGCCCTCAAGCCGAAAGCTGCGCCGAAGGCCCGCCCGGAGGTGGTTTCTCTCATCGATAAGAAACCCTCGCGCAAAAAGGAAGCATTGCCTGCCGAAACAGTGGTCGAGCTTCCTGTTGTCGTGGAGCCTTCCGAACCCGAACTGACCGAAGAGGGCAAAAAAATCATCAACATCAAGCCACCGATTGTGGTCAAAGATCTGGCGGCAGCTCTCGGTCTCAAACCTTTCGTTGTCATCAAGGATCTGATGGAGGCGAACATTTTCGCCAACCTCAACCAGACGATCGATCCCTCCGTGGCCGCCCTGGTCTGCGAGAAGCACGGCTGTGTTTTCGAGAAGGAAAAACGCCAGACCGGTGCTGGCGTTCACAAGGCGGAACCGATCGTCGCACCGCCCGCCGCACCCGAAGTCAAGGTCACCGAAGACGAGCTGGAGTTGCGTCCGCCGGTCATCACTTTCATGGGCCATGTCGATCACGGCAAAACCTCGCTGATGGACCACATCCGCAAAGCGCGTGTCGCCGCCGGCGAGGCGGGTGGCATCACGCAACATATCGGCGCGTATTCTGTCGAGCACGGTGGCCACCGCATCACGTTCCTCGACACACCGGGCCACGCGGCCTTCACCGCGATGCGCGCGAGGGGAGCCAACGTCACCGATATTGTCGTTCTCGTCGTGGCGGCCGACGACGGAATTATGCCGCAGACCGAGGAGGCCATCAGCCACGCGAAAGCGGCTGGCGTGACCATCATCGTCGCGGTGAACAAAGTGGATCTCCCTTCGGCCAACGTGGATCGCGTCAAGCAGCAGTTGCAGGAGCACGATCTGACCCCGGAAGATTGGGGCGGTTCGACCATCGTTTGCCCCGTTTCGGCCACCAAAGGCACAGGGGTGGACCATCTGCTCCAGATGATGGCTCTGCAGGCGGAAGTGCTCGAACTCAAAAGCAGCGCGAAGGTCCCGGCCAGAGCCACTATTATCGAAGCCGAAATGGAGCCCGGCCGGGGTCCAACGGCCACGGTCATCGTCAAGATGGGAACCCTCAAGGTGGGCCAAGCCTTTCTCTGCGGTTTGCAGTGGGGCAAGGTGAAGTCGCTGATCAGCGATCTGGGCAAACCGGTCAAACAGGCCAGCCCGGGCACACCGGTCAAGATCCTCGGTTTCGACGGCCTGCCCAGAGCGGGCGACGAACTCATGGTGATGGAGTCCGATCGCTCTGCGCGCCAACTCAGCGACGAGCGCCAGGAGGAGCAGCGCACCTCCAAACTTGCGGCCCCGCAGCGCGCCACGCTGGAGAGCCTGTTCGACAATCTGGCCGACAACCAACGCAAGGCCTTGCGCGTGGTGCTCAAATCCGACGTGCAGGGATCGCTCGAGGCTCTCCTGCAGTCGCTGGAAGAGATCAAAGCCAAGCAAATCGATCTGGAAATTATCCACGCGGGCGTCGGTCCGATCAGCGAGTCCGACATTCTCCTGGCTACGGCTTCCGATGCCATCGTCGTCGGTTTCGGCGTGAAGGTCGAAAACACTGCGGCCAATGCGGCCAAGCGCGAGGGCGTGCAGATCAAACTTTACAGCATCATCTACGAACTGATCGACCAGATCAAAGAGGCCATGGCAGGCCTGCTCGAACCGGAACTCCGCGAATCCGCCATCGGCCACGCCGAAGTGCGTCAGGTCTTCGACCTGACGAAGGGCATGGTGGCCGGTTGCGTGGTCACCGATGGACGGATTGCCCGCACCGCCCGCGCCCGTGTGCTGCGCCGCCGCCAGCCGATTTACGACGGCGGCATTTCCACCCTGCGCCGCTTCAAGGACGACGTGAAGGAGGTGCGGAATGGTTTCGAGTGCGGCATCAAGCTGGGCGACTTTTCGGAATACGAGCCGGGCGACATCATCGAGTGCTACACGCTCGAAAAAGTCGCCCAAAAACTCGAGTAGCGGGATGCAGGGTCTCTGTCCCTCATCCCTCAACTCGCAACCCTCATCTTCTGCGATGAAACACCGTATGGCTCGCGTGGCCGAAATCCTCAAGCGCGAACTCAGCTCCGCCGTGCTGCGGGAGGTTCCGTCCGACGGTGCGCTCATCACCGTCAATTCCGTTGATGTGTCACCAGACCTACGCAACGCTATCGTCTTCGTCGGCGTGCTCGGCACAGCGGCGCAGCAGAAGCAGGCGCTGCAACGCCTCGAGCATCACCGGGTCGCCCTGCAGGCCGAGTGCGCCAAGCGGGTCATCCTCAAGTTCACTCCACACCTGACGTTCAAACTCGACGAATCACTCGAGCGAGGATCGCGCATTCTGGACATCCTCAACGCGATCGATACCGGGGAGGAGGAACCGTCATGAGCGGAGCAAGTCTCGAGGCGACCTTCGGCCAGATCCGCCACACCCTTGATGCGGCAACCCGCATCTGCGTGGCCAGCCACGTCCGGCCCGACGGCGATGCCTATGGCTGCACCATCGCCATGGCCCTGCATCTCAAGGCCCTCGGCAAGGACGTGACTGTCTGGAACGAAGAGGGAATGACCGACAAGTTCCGCTACCTTCCGGCAAGCTCGCTGGTCGCCGCGCCCCCCGCCGATGGCCGGCATGATTTCGACGTCTTCCTCGCGCTCGACACCTCGACCAAGGAACGACTCGGGCGCGTGCTCAAGGCGACCGGGCAAGTCGCTACGTGGCTCAACATCGACCATCACGTCAGCAACCACCGCTACGGCAATCTCAACTACATCGACGACACGGCGCCGGCCACCGGACAGATCCTCTGCGACTACTTCGACGCGATCGGCGCGGAAATCACGCCAGACATGGCCGGAAACCTCTACGCTGCGATCTCCACCGACACGGGCTCCTTCCAATACGAAAAGACGACGCCGCACACCTTCCGCCTCATCGCCCGACTGGTGGAAACGGGTGCCGATGTGCCCCGCCTTTCGCAGTCGATGTATGACAGCCACCCGCGCCGTCGTCTGGAACTGCTCAAGTCGCTGCTCAACTCCGCACGCTTCGATTGCGATGACCGGGTGGCCAGCTTCAGCCTTTCCCTTGAGACCGCCGAGCGCCTGCGCGTCTTGCCCGAGGACAACGAGGGGTTGATCGATCATCTCCGCGCCGTGGAGGCGGTGCAGATCGCCATTTTTTTCGAGGAACTGCAGGACAACAAAGTGCGGGTCAGTATGCGCTCGAAAGATTCGCGTTACGATGTGTGCCGCATCTGCGCGCTCTTCGGCGGCGGGGGGCATCCCCAAGCGGCCGGAGCCCGCATGGCCGGACCGTTCGCTGCGGCGGAAGAAAAAGTATTGGAGGCTGCCTGTGATGAAGTTCGTGGAAAGCATTGACGGAGTCCTGCTCGTCGACAAGGCGCCGGCCATGACGTCGCATGACGTTGTGGCCATCACGCGCCGCGTGCTCAATACGCGGAAGGTAGGTCATTGCGGAACCCTTGATCCGCTGGCGACCGGGCTTCTCATTATCACCATCGGGCGAGGCACGAAAATCCAGGATCTCCTCATGAGCGAGGACAAGGAATACGTCGGCACCATCCGTCTCGGACAGACCACGACGAGCCAGGACGCCGACGGCACCGTGCTCGAAGAAAAGCCGGTGCCGGAACTGGCCCGCGAGCAGATCGATGCGGCCTTCGACAAATTCCAGGGAGACTTCTACCAGACGCCGCCGATGGTCTCGGCCATCAAGAAGGACGGTGTGCCGCTCTACAAGCTGGCCCGGCAAGGCAAGACAATCGAGCGCGAGCCGCGTCTCGTCCATATCTACGGTCACGAGATTCTTGGCGTCAACCTTCCGGAAGTTGAATTCCGCGTGGTTTGCAGCAAGGGCTTCTACGTCCGCACCTACGCGCACGACATCGGGGAGATTCTCGGCTGCGGGGCCCATATCAAGGCGCTGCGCCGCACGGCCTCCGGAAAATTCCGGGTGGACGGGGTGCTGACAGTGGATGAATTGCGAACGCTGCCCCTCGATCGTATCAAGGCACGTATCCTGAGCCTGCCGGAGGTATCGCGGTTCCGCGGCGTCTGAGGTCGCATGGAGATTTTCAAAGATCTCGCTTCGCTCGGCTCCCTGCGCGGTCCGGTTTATCTGGCCATCGGAATTTTCGACGGCGTGCACCGGGGTCACCAGGCGCTGATCGAAGAAGCTCAGGCCGATGCCAAGAAGACCGGCGGCACGGCGGTGGTCATGACATTCGAGCCGCACCCGATGTTGTTCTTCCAGCGTTCCGAGGCGCCGCGGCGTTTGTCGAATCCGCGGCACAAGGAACTTTTGCTCGAGCGTCAGGGTGTCACGCATCTGGCGGTGTTGCCTTTCGAGGCGGCGCGCGCGGGTCAAACCGCCGAGGAATTCGTCGCGGATTTGCGCGCGGCTTGCCGTCCGCTCGGCGGTGTGGTCGTCGGCGCGGATTGGCGTTTCGGCAAGGAACGAGGAGGGGATGTTGTGCTGCTGAGGCGGATGGGAGGATTCGAAGTCGACGGCATCCCTGCTGTCACGGTCGGCGGCGAGGCGATCTCCAGCACATCCATACGACAAGCGGTCGGACGCGGGGATCTGGTTTCTGCCGAAGCCGCGCTCGGACGTCCCTATGCGGTGTTTGGTCCGGTGGTGGCGGGCGCCCGACGTGGGCACGAACTTGGTTTTCCCACCGCAAACATCGTGGTCGACGGACTGCAGTTGCCGCCCGATGGGGTCTATGCGGTGCAGGCGCGTCTGGGGGAGTCTTGGCTGCGTGGTGTCGCCAATCTTGGGGTTAGGCCGACCATATCCACCGACGCCGCGCGCGTCCTCGAAGTGCATCTGCTCGACTTCAAGGGGGATCTGTATGGCCGTGAGATGGAGGTTCAATTTTTCCGGTTTTTGCGCGGTGAAAAAAAATTCACCTCTCTCGACGAACTCAGGGCGCAGATCGCGTGCGATATCGCGCTGGCCTGATGGCCCGGCGAGACTGATGTCCGCCTGGATGCTCTTTACCTTGAGGCCGCGGGGCGGTCGTCCTAGGAGCTTTACCCTCTTCAAAACCCGGCTTCAAGCGACTGCGCTCCGCCACAGTTTGTCACATAAACGTCACACAATACCCTGCAGCGGGTACTTTACTTTTCATCCTGATACCGTATGCTTCTCTGTCGCCTTGGACTCACCTCCATGGAACTCATAGCGCGGGGTTTCCCCCGACTACGCAGTTCGGTGCTTTCCCGATCCATGATTTACACAAGCAAGAACAGTGCTAATAGTTCGCGTACCCGCCAAGCGCGGGCCCAAGGGCTTTTTGCCGGGCGATGCGGCATGCATCTCGTTTGCTCCGCAGGCACGTATTCTGCTCACCAAGCCGTTTCGTCGACGTTTTTGACCATTTCGTCGCATTTTTTGAACTCCTACTTGAAAAGCTCCAAATCCGCTTTATAAGTCTGCACCCTTAGTCCAATTCCAACCCGCAGCACGCACCCAAAACATGCCTGACAAACCCGCCACGAATCACGCCCGGCCCAAGCCGATGGAGGTGGTCCTGCTGGTCGCCCGGACATTCGTACTTCGTTCGACCGCCGGCCTGACCGCGCGTTCGATTTTTTCCGCGCTGCTCATCGCGCTGGCCATTTTCAACGCGGTCGATGTTCAAGCAGCAGCGACCGTGAGGACGTGGGATGGTGGTGCTGGCAATGGTGCTTGGACCAATGCGACCAACTGGGATGCC
>Ga0209190_1000314_pt1 | contig 35736 bp, 44 predicted proteins | sample M_140205_XF_Meta_FD_187315 | JGI IMG/M metagenome (GOLD analysis project Ga0209190, IMG submission 187315) | Freshwater microbial communities from Lake Montjoie, Canada to study carbon cycling - M_140205_XF_MetaG (SPAdes) (version 2) | ecosystem: Environmental > Aquatic > Freshwater > Lake...
CACAAATATCATAGCAGCCATCCTCAGTGGTTGTGATCACTTGCACATCGAAATCAATGGATACGCAAGCCCACTCATAGTGCGCTGTTAATGTCTTAATCTCGTTAGTATATCCGCTCGGGATAACCTCATAATTGATGACAGCAATGCTCTGCTTAAATAGAGGGTCAGTGCCGCTTGTCAGCTTGTAGATTCTGGAAGCAAGCCAGTCCTGAGCATCATCAGCATCGCATGGCAGATGGCTCTTGCGGACCACAGCATAAGCAGTCAAGGGAAAAGAGGTCACGTACAATTGTTTGCATCCGCTCATCTTGTAGGCATCAGTCTTGGCAACAGTTACCTTGCCTCGCTTAGCCCAGAACAATGTGCCCTGCTTAGCATCGAAATTGGTAACTACCTCTGCCTGACCATTGCCGATATAATGCACCCAAGCCTTCTCGTTGCCGTTTGCATTAAGCTCGCAAAGTCCGAATTGCTTGTCGAAGATATTTGCTACCTCAACACGTTGATTGAGCCGCTCGATGATGGTCTTAAGTAGATTCATGGTTTGCTTATCTGATTTGATATTTGCTCAACTAACAAGTCAGCATGCAACTGAAGCATTGCTGCTTGCTCCTCCGCTGTTGGTTGAAATATTGGTCCATAAAGTTTTTGCAATCCTGCCGCTTTCCCTGATTCATCCGCTTGAATGTAAATTGCTGAGCCAAATCCTTCATTGAATACTGATCCTTGATCTGTTGCGAATGATCTCTTGAGGAATCCTGTAAGCTCTAATGGAGGTCTACCGTTCTTTGCTTTTATTGCTGCGTATGCAGGAGTATATGGCTTAGTTGGTAGTGTTTGCCCTGCTGTATTAGTACCTCCGCTTGTGCCTGTTCCAAAGATTCTGATGTACATCTCTCTGCGCATATCCAAGACAGCGAAAAACAAAGGAGTAAAGCCTCCGCTCCACTCAGAGAAGAGCGCATCAATCCTTCCACTTATCTCCTTTGGTGTAGCCATTATGGAAGAGCAGTGACGTACTTCATATTCTTGCGGCAATCAAAGCACGTATTATCATCAGGCAGTCTCATGTTTTGCAACATGGCTGAAAGTTCTTCGTTGTATCTCGTTGCTGCAATGTCTCGCCCTGCAATCATGCCGTCATTTGGATCAGATGTTGCAAAGCCAGTGTTTATGCTTACTGTTGTATTCACTCGCTGATTCGGACTGATTGTTAATCCATAGTTATAAATTTCAACCGCCGTTGCATAAGCAAGTGGCATCGCCATCAATCCACCTATCGAGCATAACCAAGCTTCTCTGTCGCAGTTCACATTATAAACCAACGACATTCCTTGAGTGTACTTCTTCGATTTGGAGGATAGCACATTGAAGCCGTCAGTGGTCAGCTCAATTCCGATGGCATCCACAAATGGACAAACGTGCACCGCTCTGAGTTTACCTCCGCAATCAGTACAACTACCCTTCTTAGGAATCATCTTGGTTGTATCGTACAGCGATTCATAAACAAAAGCTAAATCCAACTTTCTGCGATTCGCTTTAAAGGTCTTGCCAATAAACTGCTCAACTGCTTCTGATTGATAGAAGAATGAATCAATCAGCTTCAAGGTGCTCATGTCGTACACAAAGATTTCAACAGGAGTTGCCATCGTGTAGATGTCAATCTTGAAACTTGATAGGTAGAAGTTCAGAAAGCTTGTTGTATTCGGATCAATTGTGACTCTGATGCCTGTGTACTTGCCTGCGCCAACCGCTGTGTCGATGTTGGCAGCATTGCTCACAACTTGCCCAATGCGCTTGCTCTCAACAACCGTATCCGCTTTCATCATTGGATTCAATCGGCTTAAGATATCAGTTGACATCTTGCGCCAAGCGAATGCTCGCTTCGCTTCAAAGAGTTCAACTCCGCTGTTGTATTGATCTGTGATTAGCTGCCCGAGTAATGTTTGATTGATGCCTAAGTCATCAATGTAAAGGCCAGTAGTTGGCTCTGGTCTATCGCAACCTTGAAGACCAAGAAGGGAATCGTAGCACATTGAGTTTGTTATTTGATACAAAGATAAATAAAAAAGGAGAGGCTTGCACCTCTCCCCATTTTTCATTGTTGCACTTATCGATTATGAGTTAACGATAGAAACACAGTTAACATAGTTAACTCCTGCATACTTATCGCCTGCCTCATAGATATCAGTTGGCAATGTTGCAACGATACCAGTTGTAGTCAATACAATTGATAAGTTACCGCAATCATCCTTCATCGTCAAATCAACAGGAACTCCTGCCGGTGTGTACACCAACGTCTTAGAGTAGTTGCTGCCTGCCGTTGGAGTGATGCCAGTGTTCCACTCTGCAAGGTTGAAAGACAACCATTGGATTGCTCCTGCTGTTGTTACCAATGCATGAGACTGATCACCTTGAGCAGTTGCCAAACGAGCATCGTAAGCAAAGCCGAAACCGTTTTGCTGAGTGATTGCAAGTAAGTCAATGCCATACTGAGTGCAGCATCCTGCTGCCATTGCGTTAGCATAACGCTGCATCGCAGCTCCACCGAATGCAATTGGTGCACCTGGGTAGTTAGCCATGCGAGTTGCTTGCTGAATGTCAGCGATAGCGAAAGCATTCGGCTCATTCTCAGAGATCATTGTTGGAACAACTAAGCAATCAGAAGACACTGTGTAGAAGTCTTCCACTTCAGTTCCCCAAGCACCAATTGCAGCAACAGCTTGAACAGCTGCGGCAGATGCAACTTTGCGATCAATAACATCCATTAAGCGCATGATTGACTCAAGCACATAGCGGCTATTTTCTTGGCAATGGCGAGCAATCTCAGCTGCATTGATTAATTGAGAAGCAATGTAAGTGTCAGTCGTTTCAACTGTGTAAGTTGTTGTGCTATCTCCGTAAGTATTAGCAGAATTGCAAGTTAAGATGTCACCACCTTCTTCAACTTCCGTCTCAGGTAAGCGTTGCACCCAACGAGCTTGAACTGTCTTAAGTTTTCCATTACCTGGAGCAACTTCTGTACGCACCATTTTTGCGTTCTCAGGAGATAATAAAAATTCAAGGAATGGAAGTTGTTCACGTTGACCAACCTCGATAAATAATTCGCCCAGTGACATTTGCACATTAGGGCATTCTGAAAGTATTCTTGAAATAGACATGATGATAGTCGTTTGTAATTGTAGAATTGTTGCATCGTATTCTGAAGGCTGATGCGCTGATGCCTACGTTTGCAGCTGAAGTCCTGCCGACTACCATAGAGAGGTTACAAAGGTATAAAAAAAAAGCCATGCTCCTAACAGCATGGCTCTTAAAATAAAATCAACCCTTTACAAAGATAATTATTTTTGGTAAAAGCGTGGATTAATTCCCTTTAATTTTTTTTCCGATGCTTGCTCCAATTGTGGTATCAATGGATTTCTTGCAGGAAACTTATTGCCGGCATGCGGATTCTTCTGGATGATGCCTGCCTCTGTCGCTTCTTTGATTAGTACATCTGACATGCTTAAGAATGAGCCTGCCTTTTCCTTGCTCTTCAATCGCTCTCCTGTTGCCTTATCTTTAACCACGAATGCGCCATCTTCCTCAAGGTCGATTGCATACTTATCAGTGACCGCTGACTTAAAGCCACGAATGGTGTACTCGTTTACACTTGGATCAAGCTTCAATGCGCTGAGCTCCTTCTCGAATGATGAATTAATCTTGCTTGTCTTCATATCGGTTGCAACTTGCACCTTGTAAGACTCGAACTGATTCATCACATCTTGGCGAGCAGAGTCGAGCTCGTTGCTCTTACGCTCAAGCGACTTATATTTTTTCTCCCACTCTTGGAGCAATGCCTCTGAGCCGTTGCCAGATGCACGCTTTTCCCAGTCTTCCTTCTGCTTCTCAAATTCGCTCTTTGCTCTTTCTGATGCGTTGCGGATTACCTCCTCAACCTTCTGCCCTTTGAAGTCTTCATCGGTGAGCACGATGCCAAATGGCTCGAATGCTTTGCGTGTTACATTGGCGATTGTGCCTGTTAGCTTTCCAATCTTGCCGCTTACTTCTTCCTGCTTAATCCAGTTTTCCTGGAACTTTTCTTTTGCGGCTTCGAGATCCGCTGCTTCTTCGAGGTTGAGGAACTTGATCAGCTCCAGTGCTTCCTCCTGTTTGATTGCCATAGTCTATTGTTATTGGTATTAGTTTCAATTCTCTTGCCCCTCGCTTGATAAGTTCTTTAGCGAGTACATCAGTGGCTTGCTTAATAGTGCCATCGTTCATGATGTAGTAAGTCATGAAGCAAAGATATAAAACTTTTTGATTATGTAAAACCTTCTGATTTGGCTCGAGCTTGAACTGTTGCAGGAACTTTCTGCTTGATCACTGGAACAAGGTAGTGCCTGCAATTCCATCCACCAACAAAGGTGAAAATGCTTCTTGAGTCAGTGCCTTCAATGCGACCATCCCAAGTGCCGTTGCGAATATCATTGATGCCTCCAGAGTTCTTGCCTTCTCCCCAAGCTTCAATCTCCTTGCGATGGAATATCTGCCCTTCACGATGTTCGCAGAAGCTTCTTGTAGTTGGTATCTCTCCGCCCAGATATTGGAAGTATTCAATGCCGAGTTCTTCATTTACCGCAGCTGCATAGCTTCTGTCTGCAATGGCTTGAGCAGTGTTTGCAGTGGTGCGCACATTGGCAAGCAATCGGCCGTCTGTTGAATCTGTTCCCTCGATGACTCCTTGCAATGCTTTCACTGCTTCGCGTAGTGGAGCTCTTGCTGCTACGTTAGCAGTCAGCTGCTCAAGAAATGGCTGAGTAACTCGCTCGCGAAGTCCTGATCCGAAGAACGCATTAATAGCATTCTGCTTTGATATATTCAGCAATTGCTTTTGAACATTGTCTGGCTTGAAGCTATTGTCGATTTTCTTGGCGATATCATCAGTCAGCTGAACACCCTCATCGATGGAAGCAAGAAAGGACTGGATAGCGCCTTTGTACTCTCCGCCTGCCAGTACCTTGTTGAGCTCTTCTGTTATTCCTCCAATTCGTCTGATATTGTCCTCGGTCTGTGCAATGTTTCCATCTGCATCAATATCCATCTCCGCGAGCATTGGAGCAATCTTTCTCCATGCCTCGCGTTGAGCCCTCTCCGCCGCAGTAGCAATCTCCTCGGGAACATTCTCAAGCAGCTTGATTTTTTGTTTAACAAGATCATCAAACGATGCCATTCAAAAGATTTTGCTGCGCTTGCGCAATTGGATCTAATGTGGTTGCAATCTTCTCAGCTGCCTTGGCTCTTAGTCTTGCTATCTGCTCATTCATCGGAAGGTCAAAGAACTTTGGTGCTTCCTCTGTTGCGATATAGTCACGCATCAGCTCCATCACAAGTTGAGGTGCTGAGTTATGGAGAACATCTTGCCACTTCTCAACCGTACCACTTGCAAGTCTTGCAAGCACATCAGCATTGCTCATAAGAAGCAATTCATCAGCATTCACAATCAGCTCGAATAAAGCACTACTCTCCTCGTCTGTGTAGTTAATTGCACGAATGTAGTTGTAAACATTCGAGTAAGTAACCGCCGGAGGCACTCCTGCCTTCACTCCTTCGCTTATAATAGCAAGGTAATCGCTTGGAGTGCTGATGTCGAATGATGTTGGATAAACTAAGTTTACTCCTCCAAACAAATCGCCATATCGCATGCGCCCCATTGTCACCAAACAGAATTCATAGATGGTGAATAGCTGATCGGAGATAGGCTTCACGAATGCGTATAATGCGCGGAGCTTATTTAAGCTTCCTGTTGCAGTCGATGCCTCGCCGATAGTTCCACTTTCATCACTTGATGGAAGATGCAGGATACGTCTTGCCTTAGCCATCTGCTGCTCAATCTCTGAGCGCAGGAAGTTAAGTGTGTCCATTGGAGGACTCACGAACTTAAGGTACTCGCCGCTTAATCCGCTATCACCTTCACTGAGCGATGTCTTTGGCTTAATCAATAACATACCAGTTGGACTGAATCGGCTCTTTACTCCGCTGCCTGAGCATGAAGAGCAAGTGCGATATCCGCCGTTAACTGCATCGAATATCTGCCCATCATTACACTTGTTACCTTCACGATCTACAAACTCGCATATCTCCCCAAGTGCCACCATAAATGGAAACGCACTTGTTGCCTTGCTCATTTGCAAGTAAGACTCATCGAGTACAACCTGGTCTAATAGTGGAACGGCTGTGATGAATGGTGATTGGAATGCAATCTCGTCTTGTATCAGTTGAGGTGCGCCCATCAGCTTGATGCAAGGAACATAGCCAAGATTATGCTGAAAGTAAAGCACTGGCTCACCGAATGTCATGTCTCCCTTTTTGCCTGTCTGCTCAATCCGATAGATGGCATTCTGGTCATAGAGCTCGAGCACGATGCCGCTCTCTTCCATCTTGCTTCCGTTTTTCACATGGCTATGGTCATCGCTGATCACCAAGTAATACTCCCCGAACTTCTGCCCTACAATGTTTTTGCAGTTGTAGTAGGTTGGCATTGGGCGAAGTAACTCGTTGCCAATGATTGGCTCCTCGATGCCGTCCACATCAAGATACGGAATGTCGTCTGGATAGATGGCAATAATACCATTGGCATCAACAAGCTTAAGCGTTGGAAGCATATTCTTCACGAACATCTCCAATGAGCCAAACTTCTCAATTTCGGTATTGACATACCGCTGAAAAGTCTCCTCACCGAAACGAGGATCAACCTCTGCGCTGTACTTGATGCTCCAGTTCTGATCCGCAAATGCTCTGCTTATCGTTGCTCTGAAGTCCTCAAACACGCTCAAGGTAGTTGCCTTGTAGTTCGCCTTGATATACATCGCCTGCGCATCCGTTTGATTCGGAGCACGCACCGAAAGCAAGTGCTCAGGATAAACATCGGAGCGGCTATGCGGCAAGATGCTATCATACATCTTGGCGGCAAAGTTGTAACCGCTCCAATATTCTGGATACATTCCACTGGCTCGCTGCTTAGTGATTGGGTTGAGCGGAGACGATTGTGCCATCTGCTCCCATCCCTTTCGCTTTGCTGCGAATCGGTGAACAATCTTGTTAATCTCCTCAGAACTTAGTGCCATTGGGTCTTTCCATTATGTTAGATCCGCATGATTTAGATCGACAGTAGTTTGGTTTCATCTGTGTAGTATTGAGAGCCCACGACCTTCAGTGGTGTTGAGCGTTACGTTCTTATAGTTATAATGCGCTGCGTACTCGACAAGCTTCTTAGGTCCATCAAGATGAATGGTGTCATGGTAAACAATCACACCGCCTCTTGCAACAAGTTTCTCAACAAGCTTGAACTCGGGAAGGATAGCAGCCCAAGAGTGGTCCGCATCCACGAAGATAAGGTCGAAGTGATTCTTTGGCAGCTTGCCAAGTTCATCCAATGAATTGCCCAGGATGAAGTCAATCGACTTGCCGCCTGTGGTCATTGTTGCCTTGGTTAAGTCTGTGCGATAGTCATTGATGTCGATGCCGACATACTGCCCACCCTTTGGCAGAGCATTGATAAGATGCTGCGATGTCTCACCTTCAAATACTCCAATCTCAAGCAACGTCATGTACTTGCTCATCTTGATCATTGAAGCCATGAATAGGCCGCACTCATCTTCAGAGTTCCAGTCGTGACGAGCAACCTCCTTGAATGTCTCAGTGGTTACAAGATCAGAAGAAGATGCTTCAAATTCTATTGCAACTTTTTTAGGTCTGCCTTTTTTGGGCTTAGCGTTTTCCATCTGCGTATTTGTTTTCTGCTATTCGTGCTATTTGGTAGATATGTCTCGAGCCAATTTCCTTGAAAGCAATGTTGAGCAATCTATCAAGCCAATCGGTGTAAAATCTTGGAGTAAATCCTGCGCCACCGTAGTAGCTCTGGAAGTAGTAGTTCTCGGTAACTTCTTTGAAGGTTAAGCTTCTGACCATCGCGAAGTGAATCATACCACCTTCGCTGCCTTTTATTTTCTCATACTTCTTAAGCGCAGGATCAATACCATGAATCGCCAATGCGACATTCATGTACAATTCATCCGGCTGTCCACCTCCCCACTTCTGTCTCAAGTCCTTCACATCCATTGGATGGTTGAAGTACAAATCTTTAGCAGTGCGATATATCGCCTCTGTCTGTGAGCCCTTAACAATCCACTGCATCGAGCTATTGATGGCAGGCATCACGTAAGACTCAAGCAAATTGAAGTGCGCCCACATCTTATCGGCATAAGCCCATTGCATCTCCTTGAAGTCTCTACCCTTGTCGATGGTGTGATAACCAACGCAATGGCTTATATAATCTTTGCCGGATTGAGCAAGCTCGTCAATCATCGGCTGAATGTCTTTGAGTGCAATCGCATCTACATCGAGATAGAGGTTGCAATCGTATGGCAAGTAATTGTAAAGATTCACTTTGACCTTGCCTGGATCAAGCTTCTTATTCGTGTACAAATCATCGGCAGCAATGTGACCAATGTGGTTGATGTACTTCATCAAGTCAGGGCAATTGCTTAAGCCCTTAATCGGATCATCGAACAGCACTGTTATGTTCACATTCGGGCTGTGCTTCCTTATGCTGAAAGCAAGGTTGTAAGCAGCCCAATAATATTGAGGCTTACCGAATGCAAGAAGCACCACTCCAGTTGATGGAGTGATGCTCTTAGTGGTTTGTGATAATTCCTCAGTCATTATGCGAACACTCCAGCAGGAGCATCGTATTGTGCAGGAATATTTTTGTTTCTCCAAGAGAATGTCACCTCATAACGCTGAAGCTCATTGTTCTGCTCAGGCAAGATGAAGTTAGCTGATGTTGTAATACCAACAGGAGCATCGATGTAGATAACCTTTCCGCTATCGCACATGTACGCAAGTATCCAAGAGATACGGCGATTGTTCACATCGTTCCAGAAGGTATTGTTTTCGTCAGTCACATTAGCATCGTAAAGAGTCGCAGTACGATCTTCGTTGATACGGATTGATGTTCCGCATCCGATTGGTGAATCAACAGTGATAGGTGAGCCAGCAGGAAGAGCGAATCTGATGTCACTGATCAGCTTGGCAGTGCCTGCCGAAAGCAAAGCATCAACCTCAACTGAATCCGATGGATCAGCAAGCTCGGTGCCACAAGCACCTACGATAATAGCGGAAACTCCGCCAAGTTTATATTCATTGCAGTTGACCAAGTTGTGGTCAAGCAAGGATGTGTCGCAATATGATACACAGGCCATTGTAGTAAAGTGTTTGTAAAATTGTTTCGCTGTTGGATAGGTCGCGGCAATACACCTACTTGGTCTCTATGTTCAGCAAAGTTACAAAATTATTTCTTGATATAGATTAACAGAATTTTCTGTTGTTAATCTTTGCTCATCCTGCGCCAATAAGAATGGCTCATCTGCATTGTCCAAAATACTTGGCAAGCAGTCAGCATCAGTGTTGCTGCATATCGTCTTGCGTACCTTAGAAGACTTAAGTGCAAGGTCGATGCTCAATGCTCCAAGTTCGTCCGCATCGTTGTATTCGATATCGGGAAACTCGCCATCGATTGGATAATACAAATCGCCATTGACATAGCAACTGTCATAATAGAAGATGGTGCTCAAGAAGTCAAGCACATACTCAGGCAATCTACCAAAGGCAAATGTCCACTTCTTCTCGCGATCAACATAGGTCGTTTGATATTTGCCCGAAGCAAAGCGGAAGTTGTTCACCTCTGTCTGATACTGCGCTCTGAATTTTCGCCCCTCCAATCGGATACCTGGCAAGAACGAAGATCCACCGAAAGCAAGGTTGAACTGGTCCTCTGCGTTGCAGCCTTCAATCTGAAAGTATTTGCACTCGTCATTGTAATCGCCAATGCTAAGCACATCGCTGTACTGATCCCATTGGATGGAATCATTCTCAATGCTTATCTCAACAAGCTTGATGACCGCAGCGGCAGGAGCTCCGCCAAACTCAGCAACAAGTATCTCAAGCGGATTGTTGCCATCGGCAGTGATGAGCACCGTCTGATATCCGGTGCCAGTGATTTGCACTTGGTTGCCTCCGATGACTGCATATATGCGCACATTGGTTCGGCTCTCGATAAATACGCTCACATAATACTGCAAGCCATCACATAGGTTGTTGCTTATATTTTGTGTGATAGTTCCATCTTCGCCTTCACCAAGATTAAACTCCGCACTTCCTTCAAGCAATGTCACTGTGCCTGTTCCTCCTGTGGTCCATCCACTCACTCCATTGGAATCTCTGAAGATGCCATTGTACAAATAGCTTTGCCCACATGTGTTCGTGCAGAAGTCGGTAATGGCTAATCGGTAACAGCCCTCGCCAAGTGCAAGGTCAACCAAGTCGAATGCAGCTGTGATCTTGTTGTCCTTCACCGTGTAAAGCGGAGCAACCAAGTCAACCGTCTCCAATGTCACTGCATCAACTATTCCCACCTTCATCTGATTAGCTGATGCAAGGCCATAGACAAATATGCCGTTGGTGCTCAAGCATCCAATCCAACCATCGCCTGTGTCAGTAAAGAATCGCAATGTCACGCTGTCATTGGTCATCGTTGGATTGGCGAAGTACAAGGTGTAAGTACCAGGCAATGTGATTTGATATGTGCTTGAGCCCTCCATCCTAACATTTAATGCACCTTCATCCAATGTCAGTATAGTGAATGTTGCTTGGTAAAGCTGATAGATGAAGTTAGTGCGCAAGTAAATAGCATAGATGCCGCCTGCTGTTACATCAGTGCTGCATGCTTCATTGTCAATAGGAACACCCCAACCATATTCAAAAGTGTCATACTTATACAGCACTGACAAGTCGCAAGGTATTGACTCCATTTGGAAAAATATCTGATCGTTATAATCAACAAGCTGCTTATAATCGCCGCCGCATCCTGGGCAGTCAACAGCTGTGTTGCTCGTGAAGATAATAGGCTGATTCGGTATGGAAGTAAAGCTCATCGAAGTATCTTGTTAGATTTAAGTGTAATGGAAGCATCTTGCTTGATGATGCTCTTAATGTCAATCTTATTGATGTATCCTTCAATCACACGCAGCGGATCATCGTAGTTGCCAAACTTAATCGGCCTTGATGTGTTATCGAGTATTGCCTCAATCTCCTCCATGCGTAATGGTCGGTCGAAGGAGTAGATGAATCGCTTGATGCTGTTTGGGTCAACTGGCTGCAATACATTTGGGAACGGCTCACCGATTGCATCGAACTGAGTCGTGTAGATGTCGTATGTGTTTTCAATGGTGGCAGTAACAGCAGGGAAGGTGTCATCCACTCGGGCCCAAACATTTGCTGTCACCTGGTCACCTTCATTGCATACCACTATCCATGTGATGTTGCAAACGGCAATCATTGTGATAGGATCAGCAACTATTGCCAATTGTGTGTATTCTTGAATATAAACTCCTGCGCCATCTGACCTTATCAATTGAGCATAAGCTTCATAAACATTACTTACAATGATAGTGGTTGTGAATGTATATGTTCCAGTATATGGTACCGTGTACTTAAAGAAGTCAAAGTTGTTGCTCGGGTCTATTATCTCATTGCCAAACTTGACATAAGGACGGAAAGTCGCTAGGTAATAAGATGTGAACACATCGCTGATGCCCCATGATTGCAATGGGCTTGAGTTACTCGTTGCCTGCACTTGAGTGCTTCCAGGTACGAAGCCCTGAATATATGAATAGATTCCATTTGGATATCCACCAACCCAATTGAGCGCAGTGTTGTCATTGGTAAAGCCGCCATTGTATACCGTCTGCCCGATGCCGTATGGGTCGAACTGCCGAGCATAGCCTTGACCTTCACCGACAAACCAATAAGATTCGATTATGAATGTATCGTTGTTATAACTTTCATTGCTGTGCACATAGGTGTCTTCAATCACGTTTGTATCGAATATAACCTTATCACTGCTAAGATTAAGCACAGCCGTTGTGTTGCACTCACCAATCAATCCAAAGGTCTCATCTCGGAATCCTTTGAAAGAGTTCTGGAAGAACGTGCAAGCTGTCTCGCCATTATTGCACTCATGCTGCTCAAGATATGGATTCGAGCCAAAGTTAATTGATGCGAATTGCTGAGCAACATCGTACTTAAGCAATATGTTTGGCTGATCATAAAGATTTACCTGAGCACCTTGCTGATTGAAAAATGTTGCAGGCTCGATGCGAAGCAATGGACGGCCGTTAGATTGAGTTTCAATTACCATTCCAAGTCGAAGCTTCTTGTTGAGTGCTGTATATAACTCCTCAAATGAAATGATTGCAGGATCCTTTGACTCGTTGATAATCGACAGACCAGTGCTCACAAGTATGAAATTGCCATCCGCTGTGAAGTCGAATGCAAAGTAGTTGCTATCGAAGTCGACAAGATTATCACTCATGCACCTAACAAGCTGCTTGAACGCATCGTACACTCCAACTCCATAGCAAGGATATTGATATGCTCCAGTGGCAGGATTAAACATTAGCACCTTGCGCTGCACTGGAGGCACAACCGTCTGCAAGTTCTTTGTGATGCTTCCATTAAGTGGAAACGGAATGCTCTTATTATTGTTAATCTTACTGCTAAATGAGTTGTCGTATAGTTTTGTCGTTACTGCACATCTGTCTAAATCAAATGAGCATTCACTTATAATGATGTATCCAGTTGTTAATCGCTTCCAAATTCCTGCACATAAATATTGCACCTCAACATTAATCAATGAGCATCCGCCTGTCTCAATAAGGTTGTTGTATAAGTATTCAAACATACCTCCGGTAAACTTCAATTCATTGTCATAGGATACGATACGAGTGTTGATATTTGTATCCTCGGTGATGTTTACGCTGAATTCATCAGCATTGTTTGGCTGTCCTCTGTCAGCTCCATCGATTAGAAACTTTATCTCTACTGCCATGAGTATCTTAAATCTTGTTGGTTAATGTTCACCACTACATTGCGATTCTTTAGACTCTTGTTGATGGTATCCAGTTTCTTCTCCATGCTCTTGCTGTTTAGTGATGCGTTCACAACTACACCCTCCTTGCCTCGTCTTCCTGCCGAGTAGCTCATCAATGCAGGGCGCACATACTTCTCATCAATCATTCTGCGGAAGGCTTCAGTCGAGTGATTCATTGCATCCAGTTCTCTGCGATGCTTTGCGCTCTGCCGTCTGTTCACCATATACTCGCCTTGCTCAGCTTCAATCAATGTTCCACCTTGGCTGTGAAGCTTGCCGCCAATCAAACCGCCTCGCTCGAACTTAGGGATTGGCTTAGCTAATACTGCCGCTATTTGCGCTGCTCCCAATATAGCTGCCAAAGCAGAGAATGGAAGTCCACCAGTCAATGGTGAAGCTGCTACCGCCTTTGATATTGCAACAGCTGTATTGATACCAATGTCGAAAATTGCAAGTGCTCTATCTGCCACTGCTTGCTTTCTTTTTTCATTGGCAATGGCAATAGATGCCTTTCGATTTGCATCGACTCTTGCCTTCTGTTTGTCGCGTTCAAGCATTGTGCTGTCATCAATAGCTTGCAATTCCTTTGATTGTGTTGCTTCAATATCTGCAATCCTATTCTCAGATGCAATCTTGCTTAGTTCATTGAGTGATGCAAATGAAGATACAACAGCGTTAGCAAATTCAAATATCTTATCAGTTCTTGCCTGTTGCTCTGCATTAAGTTTTGCGGTAGTATCTGCATTGATTTTTAATACTGCTGCATTATATGCTTTTTCACCAAGCAATTTCTTATCAAGCAAATTGATTTGTTTCTGACCCTCGTCTTCAATCAACTTTACTCTTTGATCATATGTTGATCTTCCTAATGTTACTGCTGCTTGTGCTTCTGCATTATCAATATCAATAAGTTTGTTTGCTTCTTCTGCTCTTGCTTGAGTTATCTTAGATTGAGTATCAGCATCAATAGTTGCTAAATCAATACCTAACTTCTTTTGTGATTCAATATCAGTTTTAGCATTTAACTTCAATGCCTCTTTACGAGCATTAGCATCTGCATTTATTATCTCTTCTGTAAGTTGTAATGATACTTCACCTTGTGCTTGTCTTAGTTGTAGTATCTGAACATTTAACTCTTTCTCTGCAATGATTGCTGCATTTGATAATGACTTCTTCTCTGCTATTGCATTAACATCAATATTATCTAATGCTGCTTGTAATTCTATTTTATCTTTAATAGATGCTTGTGATTCTTTCTTTGCAACTTCTGTTCTCTTATCAACTAATGCTAACTCATTGGCAAGTGATGTATCACCTTGTGCTTTTAGAGTCTCTAATCGTGTTAATTCAATTGATGCTAATCGTTTTGCCTCATCAAGTTTTACTTGTTGGATGTCTCTACTAAGTTCAGCATTAATTCTTGCAATGGTTGCTAACTTTAACTCTTCATTTTTAATTGATGCACTTGCTTCTTGTTTCTCAATGGCTGCATTATTTTTCAACTGAGAAATCTTATTCTTTAATGATTCGCCTTCTATTGCAGTTGTTTTTAATATGCCTTGTTGTACAATCTTTAATCTTTCATTAGCAATAGTATTAGCATTTTCTTTTGCTCTGTTTTTACTATCTAATTCTGCTTGTACCTCAATGGTTTTTATTTGCTTTTGTGATAAAAGATTCAATGATAGTATTTGCTCATCTAAATTCTTTTGGTCATCAATTAATGATTGAGCAGTTAATGTACCTTCTTTCTTTCTTTCCTTCTGCAATTCTTGAAACTTATCATATAATTCAGTTTCAGATTTCTTTAGGTCTTCATTAGCCTTTGCAATGGCTGCACCTCTTTCATTGAATGCAATAATATTATCAGCAGCAGATTGAGATAAATTACCATTTGCTACTAACAATTTAACCTGAGCATTTGCTAATTTAGTTTGTGCCTCAGCACCAGCACTTGCTAAATCATTATAAGCATCTTGTAATGCCTTTGCATCTTCTGCTGCCTTCTTTGATTTCTCAGATGAATCACCGAAACTCTCAACTAATTTTGATATAGCATAGATTGCTATTCCTATTCCAGTTCCAAGTAATGCTAACCTGAACAATTTTAATCTTGTTGTACCAGCATCAACCACGAAATTATATCCTTTCTGAGCCAATGCATATACACCAGTCTTCTTTGCTTGTTGCTCAAGTAAAACTGCTCTTGCTTGTTCTAATGCACCAGTAATAGCCATTATAGCATTGAGCCTTGTCAAGGTTTGAGTTAGTTCTTCATTCTGAGTTCCAAATGCTGCACTAACACCTTCTACTGCTTGGAATGCTGCACCTACCAATTGAACATTCTGAACTACTGAATTGAATCCACGACCCTTTTCAACAAATGAGTCTACTTGTTGGTCAGTTTCAAAGATTGCTCTTTTTAATTTTGTTGTCTCAGCAATTAAGTCTTTAAACTCTTGAGTATCTTGTTGACCAGCAATAGCCAAATCATACAACTTATCCTCAAGAATACCTATCCTACTACTTGCAGCATCAGTTGATTTTGCATATGCCTCAACTGCTCTGTCCGCAGTTGTTATGGCTGACTTGTAAGCACCAACAGCCTTTGCAATTTTATCAAATTCTGCTGTATTACTTTTGCCTGCAAGGGCAAGTTCTCTTAGTTGGTCTTCCAACTTAGCAACATCGTCAGCTGTATTAGCTAATACTTTAACTTCCTTTACAACCTTGTCTAAGCTTTTAACTAATGTTAAAGATTCAACATTAATGTTTTTTAATGCCTTCTTAACAGTCTCCCCTGCGAATGCGCTACTAAGTGACTCACCAACCTTCTTAAAAGCATCAGCAGATTGTTTTGCTGCCTTTTGCGCTCCCTCTACTACCTTGTCGTTAATCTGATTAATCTCATTGACTGTTGCCTTGAGACTGGATGTTTCCGCTTCATAAGCGACTTGAATAGTAGCTGTTGCCATTACTTCTGAGCTTTGATGTTGGCCTCAAATTTACGCAAATAAAAGTCAACATCCGCATTCATCATCTCGTTATATTCAACAGCACTGCCGCCGCTCAGAATCATCACTTGCTCCCTCATGTAGTCGCTTGCTTTCTGCGCCCTTGCTCTCGGTGAGAATTCAGACGGAACAAGGACTCTTTGAGATTTCTTTGCTGCACCAGGTTGTACTCCCATAATGTCTGAAAGTCTTCTGGAGACATAGTTAACAAGGGCATCAGCGGATCGATACCCAAGCCGGAGAAAAAATCTTTCGCACCTCCCTTGCTCAGCTGCTCAAATAATTCAAGCTTATAGTTGTGGATGTCGCTGTTCACAATGTTCGGGTCTTCGTCATCGCGGACCAACCAAGTAGCCGCAATATTCAGCAAGATGTCTCGATGGATCACCGTATCCTGCCGCTCGCGAATAACGTGGATGTATGCGCCGATTAGTGCTGCGTTCTTTGGATTGCTCAACCCTGCGCCCAATGCCTTCTCCATCTCGGTAAGTATCAGCTCCATCTCCGCTCCGCTTACTCCAGAGCTCAGCCGCTCAAGCAGACTCATGCTCATGCTGAAGCGTTCCAGTGGTAGGTTGACTTCCTTTGGGAAGCGATAGTAAGTGTGGCCCTCATGAGTGAACACCTCAACGAGGTTGTGCGTTGTTTTCTTACTGCCCAATAAAGAGCGCAGTCGTCCTTTTAATCCTGTTATGTACTTCATGTATTGATTCTTTTACTTCTAATTCGTTGGTATTCGACATCTTGATTATTGTGCTATGCCCATCATCAAACACGTACATGATCTCATTGACATTAACAAGCAAGTCAGTCCATCCAATTTCCTCCGCTGTCAAATCCTTCAGCTGCTCGTCATCAGTATCCATAAACTGAATCAACTTCGTGCGTACATGGATGAAGCCTGCCATTTCACCAGTAACCGAATGGGCACTCTGCATCTTCCACCCTGGTCTTCGCAGGCAAGAAGCAGCCGCACTCCTTGCAAGAGTTCAGTCGCTTGTCCTTATGTTGGCACAGCGCACAGATAGCTGTGCGTGGTTTGCTCAGCTCATTGTTCTTGCCTCTGATCATGAACCACCAACCTCTTATGATTGCGCCTACCTTACTCATGGTATTACCACAGGACTTTGCCCAACCGAAGCAGCCGAGAATGATAAGCACTTGTAAGTATCGCCATCTACGGTGATGTCTTGCTCTACGCCATCTATTGTCGCCCATATCGTATAACCTTGAAGTGGATCTAACTGGATGCCTTCGATGTTAATGTAGCCATCGCCATCAGTTGTTGCAGTGAACTGCATTATCTTCTTGGTTGCATTGTGTTGCAGCCAAACAATGTACTCTGTGTTATCGGCAGGCAATGTGCCGAAGCTGAACTCTGTTAGGCAGGCGTTCACATAACTGCCTGCGTCATAACATGGTGAACATACGCTCATAGGTATCTCTTAAGTATTGCGTTTACAAAGTAACGAAAACAATCCAAGAAGTCAGCACGCTCACTCAAGATTCTTCTGTTACTCTTGATGATGCTGCCGTTGGCATCGCACTGCACTTGCTTTGCATCGAACACGAAGCCCTTGCACTTGACAGAGTTCGCTCTGATGTCAAGCTTGCGCAATGCTGCGTTGCAATCGATTCTGCTGTTGTAGTGCGTTGGATTTGCCGGAATGATAATCTGCGAATCGCTTAGATGCAATCGCCGTTTAATCTGCGTGTAAGCACTGGAGTTGTCACGCTGTTGCACGGTGCCACCTTTGCCCATTGCATCGCCTGTAATCCTGAGCAAGCCCATTGGAATACCCATGCGCTCGATGTAATCGCAGAAAGCATCAACGCTGCCCTTCTCAATCTTTATCTCGTCTACCACCACGCAACCCCTTGGCAGCTGTTGGATGACCAGTGCGCAGAGTGGGTTGATGTTGAAATCGACTGAGATGAATATCGGGATGTTTCGATTAAGTGCAACACTGTCATCGATGTGCTTCTCGTCCTTCCACTCGTAAAGGAATGGATTAGCAACATCGTCAAGGATATCCCAATCGCCCTCCACGAAACGCTGATACTGGACAGGCGGCAACTCCTTCAATGACTCTAAGTATTCCTGTGGGATGTGCGGATTATCAGTGATCTTGCTCGGGATGTAGGACCAACGCTCAGGCAGTGTCTTGTCTCGGTAGCGGTCGTATATGACCGTCTTCACCCAATTGTTCGCAGGGTTGCAAGTAGCAAGGCAAACGATGGGCGGCTTGCCATGCGCTTTGTTCCATGATCCGATACGCTCCTGCACCTTGTAGAACGTTGGCTCTTGCAGCTCGTTGACCTCATCGAGCCCTGCTCCGTTCACCTCGAGACCACGGAAGCGGTTGAGGTCCTTATCCTCGTCGAAGCTTTCCGCCATGAAGATGAGCTCCGATCCATTGGTGAACGTCACAACATTGGTGTCTCGGTTCCAGGTCTTGATGTATGCGTTCAATCCATCACCAAGCAATCCATTGAAGCTTGGGAAGGTTGTCCGCTTTAGATCCGGTAAACTTTTGCGAATGATCACCCATCGGCTGCCTGCGTATTGCAATGCAAGTTGGCTGATGGTGATTAGCAGCCAATACGTCTTGCCGCCTCGAATCGCGCCTCCGAATACTATAACCCGCTTTTCGCCGCTGATGGCTTGGTCGAAGGCAACTGTCTGTGTCTCGGTTAAGGTGTAACTCATTCAGCCTTAGGCTCGGTGCGAATAATCACAAGCGGCTCAGTGGTCGTGATGTTAGTGTCTGTTGTTTGCTTAGGCTTGCCGTATCCACGATCAAGCAGCATCTCTGCCGCCTTGATGTCACCCTTCAATGCCTTGGCTTCAATTGCCTTGAGTATGCGCTCAGCTGCAGTCAATCCGTTCTTCTCATCACCAAGGATGTCGGCCATGATCTTGTTCAACTCTGGAAGCTTCTTAGGGCGGCCGTTAGGATTCAACGTCTCCCCCTTCTTCATCTTCTTGCCGTCATGTGGGAATGCCATACGTCTGTTTTTTGTCTGTTTCAATCGTAGCTCACCAACTCCGCTCTGGAATCAGTGTTCTCCTTGATTTTTATTATCTGTTCCTCGTTATTATCATAGTGCACTTCAATACCCAAACGCTTAATCGTTTTCCACTTATCCTCTCCATTTGTGAAGTAAACTCGAAGCCTTGGGATGCCAAGCTCCTTTGCAATCTCATAAACTGCCGCCGCCATCCGTTCCTCGTTTCGAGCAGTGATGATATACACTCTATTCCCCTCAGTGATCTTCCTGCGAGCAAGTGCCATCCCTTGTGTAGTCGTAAGCACTCCGTCAACGTCGAAAGATATCTTCATCGTTTCTTGAATTTAGCTGCTTCCGCGTTAGCAATTGCGACAGCTTGAAGCGGAGTGTATCCTTCGTCGATAAGCTTCTTGATGTTCATCTGAATGATGGCAGGCGAGTCTCCTTGGAATAGTGGCATGATTACAAAGATAGTGTTTTGCTTCGTTTGATTTCGTCCTCTGTCAATTTCAATCTTACAACCTTGTTATAGATAATAACATCGGCAGTAAAGTAACCTTCATCATTCTGCCTCAGTGATCCGATTAGATATTCATTCGGCACTTCCATCTGAATGTCTTCCGATGCTTCCATTATCTTTTGCATGGCTTTAACCTTGAATGTCACCTCAACATCTTGCACTGATCCGATTGGAGTCAAGTATCCAGTGAAGGTATCATCTTGAATGCGCATATATCCGCTTCGCCATCTGTTAGCAGCCATAGTCATCTGTGCGTTTTGATTTGTATTGCTCAAGGAATGTGTAGATCATCTTCTTGATTTCGTCTTTTTTGCTTTTTGGCACGCGCAAAGTTATGTTGCAAGTGTCCTCGCCATAGATAAACTTAGGTCCAGCTCCGGCACGCTTACCTCCTCTGCGCTCAATCTTTTGTTCCATTGGGCTCAAAGATAGGAATTAACTTTTGATTATGCAATTTTAAAATCTTAATCCATCGAGCGCAACGTGATAGGTAGTAAGAGTATACAATGCTATCGGGATTAGCATTCATCAAGTGCTGCCTGAAGCTTTCATGCGTGCGCTGTGTTGAGTGATAGGTCACACAGCCATCGACAATCTTCCCCTCAATCGGATAGTAGTCGTTCATCGTCTTGATTATCTTCTCCTCTGTCGTCATGCGTTGATGATGTTTAAAAATTCTGCTTCACTTCTTACAATGTGATACTCATGCCCCAGTGATCGGCATAGCTTCTCGAAAGTCACTTGCTGAGGTGACTGCTTGCCGATGTCTGTCTTCCATTCAATCCAACAAGTCTTGCCTTCTGGCTTCAAGTAGCACATATCAGCAACTCCTGCAATGACTCCCATTGCTTTATTCATTGCTCCTTTGATGCCGTTGATGGAGTTGTTATTGATGGCAAAAATGCGTCCTCTTAAGTCTGGGCGTGCGTTCCAAATGTTTTGGAATGCTCTCGCTTGGATTGCAACTTCGCTCATGATTGCATCAGTGCATCAGGCGCATCATGCAACATTCCAAACTTTGGAGGTATAACGTGTGCGTGTGTGTGTGTGTGTGTGTGCATGTGTATATATATATCTGTTAATAATAGATTTTTTGACTGATGCATGATGCAATCGTCTGTGGGCTTTGTGGCAGTAGCGACTCAGTGCATCAGGCACTTTTTTTTAGTGCATGATGCTGCCTGATGCATCATTTATGTTTCTTGAGACGAAGTACATCATTATCAACTGATTACGTTTTCCTCTTCGTTCTTTAATAAATCCAAGCTTTGTCAGAATTTGCCCAATGCGATTTGTGTTGAGGTAATTAAATTTTGTTTCGAGCATCAAGAATTGTTGAATATCGGTGAGTGACATCCATTCTCCGTATGAAGTTGAAGATCCTGGTTGAAGCTTTTGGTTGATTAAGTCATCTTCTGGTGTCGAAAGTTTGAACATCTCCGTTGCTTCATTGAGTTCAATTATTTCATCTCCGAGTATCTTATACTCAGCACCCATCTGATACATGCAATAAAGCTCGCGCCATAGTCCAATCTTATCGCATTTATTATATAACTCTTGATTAATACCAAGGATGTTGATACCTATGATTCGTCTGTTGCCTGTTGCATCACTAAGAATCTGAGTATCGTTTGATGTTCCGCAGAATACTGCGAGTCTTTTTAGATCCACAGAAACACGACCATAAGGCTCGCGCACGTTGATGTATTCTTTTGATGTGAGCTCCTTTAGTCGCTTATCTTCCTTCTTTGATTTACCACCGTACTCGTCATCATTGATGATAAGCTTGCCGCACATAAGAATCTCGTCATCCTTTCCGGCATCCATCTTTGATTCAGCATATAGGTATCTAATTGGCTTAGGAAGTAAGTAACGAAACCAGTGTGTTTTTCCTGTTCCTTGCTGTGCTCCGCAGAAAACAAGTACGAGAGCTGAGTGATTTCCATAGGCTGATGCTATGATTGATAGCAGCCATCTCTGAATCCACTTGCTTGCATTAGGTGTGTCAGTGATTACGCTTTCAATCAACATGGTTAAGTTCGGCCAATTGTCTTCATTGGTTTGGTAAAGTTCCTCCTCGAAGAATTCATGCAATGGATTATAAGACGGTATGCGATTCGAGAATATAATCGATGTCACCAGGTCCTTGTTCGATTCTTTAAATACTGCTTTTGAATCAAGATATATTGAATTCAAATCACTATCATCTATTGCTCTGCCATTAAGTTCAATCTTTCGAGTGATTAGATTCTTCTTAAGGTCGAATGTTTTGATGTATGCGGCAATGTCCTCGCTTACGTTCTCCGATTTAAATTTAATGTCCTTGCTTACTATCTGCTCAACGATTTCTTTCGAGTCGGCTGAGCTTATTCCGCCATGCTTTTCCAGTGTTTCGATGATCGCATCCGATGACAGCCCTGCCGCTCTTTGCGATGTAGCATGACGCATGATGCTCTTGGTATACTCGGAGTACACATCAATTGCGTTTTGCTTAGCATGAAAGTATATTGTGCCGATTGATGACTTCTTTCTTTTCGACTCGCTGTGATTTTTGAGGCAAGCATCAAACTGGGCATCGCAGTCGACTGAATTGTACTTTGATGAATGCGATGATAGCGTGTGGAAATAGTCGCGCCCTTCTTCGCCAAATTCGGAAACAAGTGCATAGCAGATTCGGATCCACTCAGAGTAATCCTCGCAAAGGTTAAGTCCTTTCTTGTCCATCTGATCAATGATGGCATCGAAGTCAGATTTAATTACAACAACTTTGGCTTGCTTGTACTCCTTCTTTTTTGGCAGATACTTCTTGAATGTTGCTGACTTGGAGTTTTGGATTATAAATGGATCGTAGGAAATGAATCGGGCGCGAGATACGTTCTTGCCGGACTGATCCACGATAAGCTGATACTCGTTGTATAAGTATGCAGCAATGCCATTGAACGCATCAAGGTGCCGAGTGCCGTCAATCTTTATGATTAAGCACAAACCTTTTCCGCTGATGGAAATAAATGCAGCATATAGATAGGAGTCACTACCTATGCGGTCCTTGGTGGCGGCTGCATCTTCGAGGTTGTCGATGTCGATTGCTATATAGTTTGAATGCTTACGAAGAGCATCATCTTTGCGAGCTGAGAAGGAGCCGCTTATTGTTACCAGTGGAGCGGTCTTTTTCTTGAGCTCTTTTATTTCCTTGTTTGGAGCATTGCGAACTTCGAGAGCGATGTCTTGCCATCTGCCTGAGCGAACTCCTTCGAGGAAGTTGTCTATTTCGATGTCCTTGTCTTGAGAATCATGGATGTTCTTGTATAGTGAAATCAGCATTATATATGTTTTTTAGGGTTGATTTAAGTTTTTCGTCAACTAATTCCTTATGAAATCGGTTGAATCTTCTGTTGCGTTCACGACACCAGAGCCTCGCAATTTCGTGATTCTTTTTTTCAATATGTATGTAGTTATCTGAATTAATTTTTTTGATGTTCTTTTTTGCAAGCAGGGCAAGGTGTTCAACTGCTACGAATAAGGAACGGTATTCTTTGTGATGCTCATTCATCTTAATGAGCTTCTTGATGTCGACTGAATCGGTCATGAGGATGAAGTCTTGAATGCCTTGGTCAAGCACAATCTTCTTTGGGAATAGATGACCGCAGAAACATTCCATTTTGGAAGTATGAAGTAGTGCCGCACAGTTAGGGCATTCTTTGACTGGCGCAACTCCTGCGCCTGGCTTCTTCGGATTGTGGAAGATATCGTCCCAATTACGTGCAGCGGCCCATGAGCCGTGAGTGAGGCAATTGCCACCAAGGTCGATGATGGTGAACGCGAGTTTGACTGGATGCGGACGAGCACCTCTGCCGCACATCTGAAGCCAAAGCGGCATCGATGCTGTTGCCTTGTTAACGATGACGGTCTCGATGTCGGGTTGGTCGAAGCCTGTTGTTGCAATACCGATGTTGTTTAGAATGGCATCTGGAGTGTTGGCGAACCACTTTAGAATCTCCTCGCGATCCGTTGAGGTTGCATCCAGATGCCGCGAGTTGAATCCTGCGGCAAGAAAAGCATCATTGACTGCGATCGAGTGCTCTACATTGCAATTGAAGATAATTGTCTTTCGCCCGAGTGAGTTCTTTTTATAGGCATTGATTGTGGTGTCGATGTACTTTGGCTCTTTGTACATGGCTCCCATCTGCGCCTGGTCGAAGTCGCCTGCTTTCATTTTGAGCTTGGCACGTTCCACAATGGATGATGCGGAATAGGTTTGCTCAGGGCACAAGAACCCTTGTTCGATTAAGTCGGGAATGTCGATTCCGCAAACTATGTCATCGAAGTAGTTGCGGAGCGGATTGGTCTTCTTGGCGGCAAGAGGTGTGGCAGTAAAGCCGATAATGTAGCTGTCAGTAAAGTGCTCGATGACCTTGGTAAAGTTACCGATGTGGCACTCGTCAACTATCACCATGCCGATATTCTGGAATAGATGCAGCCGCTTGTGAGCTGACTCGACCATTGCGACATATACGCGAGCATGTGGAATGGTCTTCATTCCGGCAACAACTTTTTGCACTGGCAAGTTGATGGCTTTGGCTGCTTGTGTGAGCAGCTCTTCTCGGTGAACTAGGATTAAGATGTCCTGCTCACTTCGAGCGCAGTAGCGGTCACATATCGCAGCGAAGCATACTGTCTTGCCTCCGCCTGTTGCGAGCTGAGCAACCACCTTGCGATGGATGCGCAGCTTCGCAGATATGTTGTTGATGAATCTCTCTTGGTAGGGTCGAAGGATCATGAGCCAAAGGTTTGGTTGTAGTATTGTTCTGCATCTTTCCAACTTCCAAAATCTGAACAACCATAATGAATTGCTCTAGTTATCTGCTCCTTTTCCATTGCGAGGGCTTGGTCAAATATCTCTGTCATAGTATATTTTGAATTATCCATTATCCTTTTATTGATTTCATCTTTGAACCACTGAACTGCTGTTTGCTTTTTCATTGATACTTCTTTTTAAAAATTTGCTCTCCTGCGGACTTTCCGAGGGCGATATTTCCGCGCATCATATCTTGAGCGCACTCATTGCAAATGTCAATCAGCATCTGCTTTTCATTTGGAAGCTCGGCTTCACAGAATGTTGCGATGTGCTCGAATACCATCGACATTGCGATAGCATATTTTTCTTTCGATTTGCGATATTCATAGGCTCTGGTATCACAGAGCTCTTTGATTCTTCTCAATGGTGTAGATGTCATGGATGTTGTAAGGGTTAAATGTTGTTTTAATTCTTCCAGGTCTACTCCATACGATCTCGACATACTTGGTATCTTCAGCAAGGCTGATGAATACTGTTGCATCATCGAAATGATTATACATCATCTTAAGATGCTTGAAATTTGTCTCTATATATATGAAGTCGCGATGCAGGAAGTAATACATCACATTGGTAAAGGAATAATTTTCAAAGCCCTCTGTGGACCAGGTACTCTTTGATAAGGTTTTCTGCTGTATCAATTTCTTCGGTTGTATGTCGGTAGATAAAAAGTTCACCTTTGAACTTGTTTGGCACTCCTATGTAGTAGAAGTTTGTTGGCGAATATCCAGTGAGGTACGAGTACCAAACAGCCTGTATGTGGTTGTAGTGCTTAGTCATGTCGGAGGCGAATGCTCGGAGGTTGGTGCAAGATGTTGTCTTGATATCTGCATTGATGGAGTACATTGGGCAGTGCAAATCGAGTATTCCTTTTGCTGCCACCTTGCGCCCATCAATCTCAATCTCCTTGATAAAGGTGATCTCTTTGGCGGACTTCTCGAATATTAAGCGGAGCATTGGGTGCTTCATGATGGCATCGTAAATCAGCTTAGCATTGGGCGGCATTGCACTGGGCTCTGTTTCGAGTAAATTGCGATGGAACTCCGCGCCGCGCTCGAGAGCACCAGCAGCGTATTGGATGCTGCCAGTGAAATGCCTCTTGATGCTTGATGCGTTGATTGCTTCGATGCTGTTGTAGATGTCGCGGCTCATTGCTCAATTGCTCTTTTGTCCAAGGGAATAAATCCCGATCCGTTGCCATGTACTACCTTGATGAAGTCAACCTCAACCTTTGCTGAGTTGACAATCACCTGGGCGATGTCTGCGATTGCTTTTGCTTTGTCGAGCTCCATGTCGTTTTCTTTGAGCATCTCGATGATTTCGAATAAGTGATCTCTTAGATCTTCGATTTTATTTCTTGCCATAATTTGTTCAGTGTTTTAATTGTGTCTCTAATTGGTTTGGGGTACTTGGTGATTGTATTGCGCTGCATGTTCTCCACTTTCGTGATTGCTTCGAGGTTTTCTATCTCAAAATTTGAGATGTTTTTATCTCGGAATGTGACTATCATGTGCGGCTCAAGCTTGCCGTGGTGCTGTTCGTAGATGTGCCGATGTTTAAGGACCCATCGTGTGTGCTCTGCAATCTTGATGTAGGTGTAGCCATCTTCATCGATGCGCTCTGATCCAACTTCTTTGTGGTTAGCAGGCACATTGCCTTTCTTAAACTGCGACTCTGTGCCTCCGATCTGAATGCCTTTAAGCCCTTTGTTCCAAGGCTCGTGACCTTTCGGGAACTGCGTACCGACATTGCCTTTTTGGAGTCTTCCGCTGAGCTCTGATGCCAAGTACTCTGGAGTCTTATGCAGTTGCAGTGCGTGAGCTTTGGCATAGCACTGAGCGATTGATTTCCCAGTGATGAATGCCACCTCTTTTGTGGACCGATGCGGATAGTACTCAATCAGCAACTCGGTCTCTTCCATCGTCCAGTTACAGCGCATCATAATACTCGCGCCCTCCTTGATCGCCTCCACTTGCCATTGGCTTTGGCAGCCTATCAAATATTGCCTTCTGTCCATCGTGATAGCCATTTGAATAGGCTTGGATTATTGCTTCTTTTACCTTGGCTTGCATGCTGTCATCATCTGCTTCTCGCGGATCAATGATGGTGTCAAGGTAACGGTTGAATTGCGTGAATTCGTAGTGGATGTTGTCGAATGGGCTCATCTTATTGCTTGTGTTTTATGTTCAACTATTTCGATTCCTTTAATCTCTGCGATGTTGGTGATCTCCATCGCTTTTGGAAGCTTGCGGAGTAACTCTGCCACATCAAACATCTCAGCTTGCATCAGTGTCCAGAGTAGTGTTACCCAATCAACCTCGCCAACAATTTCCGCTTTTTTGCTGATGCGGATGTTCTTAGTGTGGTCGAGCTCGAGCGTGGTTGTTGTGGTTGCATCGGTGAATGTGGCAAAGATATCACTGACATTGCTGCTGTCTGCCGTCTTAAGCGCATCGGCTGCTTCCTGTGCAATCTTTGCATCGGCTTCCGCCTTCTTACGCTCGAGCTCGTTTGAGTAGTCTATCATCATTGCTTTGCGCTGATCGATGTAAGCCTTAAGCGGAGCAGTGGCATCGCGCTCAACATCCATCAATGACTTCTTGTAAGCATCAAGCGGTAGTGTTACAAGCTTGCGATTGATCTCGATTTGCTTTATTGCATCGTTTGCCGCTTTGATGGACTCAGCACTCATGTCGTATGAGAGCTTGTCTTCGATTGCTTGTGGTGCGCCTTCAATCATGCTCTGAGCACGAAGCACCTCTGTGGAGTTTAGTGCCTTGTAAAACTCCGAAATGTTTTCTATATTAGCTGCGTTCATAGTGTATTGATTTAATGTATGTTTTTAATGAAGGGCGGCTGATTACCGCCCTTTGTTATTTATTAGAACGGAAAACCGTCATCTTCTGTTTCTGCTTCAGACTCGGCAACAAATGCCGCCGCTCGCTCCACTGGAATTGGCTTGCTGATTCTCGCAATCCACTCATCAGACATTTTAATCTTATCTTGGATGAACTCGGGCAGCTGATTGAATACATCCTCATCATGCTCCTCCGTGTTGTAACATAGTGCGCTGTTAAATGCAGGAGGGCAAACTAAACCTTTCGGCACTGGAGACATGCCGATGATGTTGGCATAAGTTGCATCTCCTTTGGTTACATGCGTAATATTAACCATGCAAGGCTTTCCAAGTAGCGTGAAGATGTCGAAGTTCTCCGCGATCTCATTGCTCATCTTTTTTCCTGCCCAAGATTCGATGTCTCTGCGAAGCACTGCCTTCTCGTTCATGCTGAGATTGTAAATACTGCGAGCATAGAACGGCTTAAGGCCATCACCACGTTCAAATTCGTGCAGCTCTGTTGGCAGTTCAAAGATAAACTGCACTTTTCTTTTTTTGCCAGGGAACTGTCCTGTTTGCATTGTAGTTCCGAGGTCAACGATTTGGTAACATCTTGCAACAAATGCCCCTTCCGGTGCGATTGCTCGGGAGGTGTTATTCCCGCTTGGTGCTTTTAGGCCCATAGTTAAATTGATTAGAATTGATTTATTAATTGTTTAAATGATACTTGAGTATTGTGCAATGTCTTCTGATACATCTTGAAGAACTCGCCAACATCGGAAGGATGATAAGTGCGAACCGATTCGTGTAAGCCTTGAGTCATCTCCTTGGAGTACTGGCGAACAAGTACAAGTGATGTCTTGTCGCATCTTTGGAATAGCCCTTGGTGGCAACCGTCTTGAACGATTGTGAGCATGATGCCGCTAAGATGATCGTAGTTGAAGAACTGCGTTGAGTCGTGTGATTTAAAAAATGTGTTCATAGATTAAAGAGTAAATGATTTATGAGTGAATGATTGATAGGCAAATGTATATATTTATTTTGATTATACACCACCTTTCAAAACTATTTACACGCAATTATCCTAACTCACACAATATCAGCGTGATTATTTTGCAGTCACCCCGACGGCCACCCCAATGATCATCCCAACTCCCAACTTAAATGCCGTTGTCTGATGCCACTTCTTCTCTTGCTTTATGTAGATGTTTTCCATTCCGGTGATGGCCATATTGGGATTGTCGACTCTCAGGCGCACAACTGTATCACTCTTCTTCAGTAGTCGGTTGACGAAGCCAGTGCGCATGGTGTCTCCTACAGCATAGGTGAACTTTGCAGGGATTACCAAGCTATCAATCTGCAACCATCCGAGGCGATTGATCATGCCGCCGATTGTGTACCACTCGGTCTTCTTGAGGAAAGGTTTCGGCAGTTGGATGTATGGCTTCTTGTCAATCATCACCGTATCGCCAAGTTTAATCTGCGTTTTAATGACGGTCTTGGTCTCAATCTTAACCACCTCCGATGCGTTCTTGACTTTCACTTCGAGCTCTGCGATTTGCTGTGCTTTTTTTGCTGCATCAGATGAGCTCTGTGCGATTATCTTCTTCTGTGAGGCGATAAGTAAGCTGTCCTCATATATCGTGTGCTTAAGGCGATAATCGTTAGACACGTTTTCGCCGCAAGATTTAAGCAACAAAAATACAAGTACAATAATTGCAATGAGATAAATCGTTTCAGTTCGTACAGATGCCATCTTGAATGAGTTTTATAAGTTGTTTGGACGATTCCCAAAATAAACGCTTATCCTTCAGCTCCGCTTGCAGTATTTGCAGTGCCACGCATACAGGCATTCCTCTCTCTATCACATACCAAGCGGCAACATTAACCAGTCTCTTATCCGCTTCTTGCTCTGTCATAACTCGCGAGCTGCTTTCTTTACAAGTATCTTGATTGCAGCATCAAGCTTGTTGACTGATGTGTTAATCATCGAGAGCACATCCTTCTTATCGAGATCGCTTGCACCTTGGTGCTGCATGAGCATCTGAACAAGCCCTCCGATGTTGGTCAGCGGCTGCCGGATCTCATGGCTCAACATAAAGCGAAACTCCTCAAGGAGCAATCTTTGCCGCTCGTAATCGTGCGAGCTGATGGATGTCACATCGACAATCTGAATGCCTACAAAGTGAAGTGTCTCGCCAATGGCGAAGCAGTTCCACACGTTATATCTGTCGCTTGCATTCTTTTGCCGAGTGCGAGCATAAACACGCGATGGCTCAGGTGCATGCTTGCGAGCTGTATCAATTGCTTTTATGAAGTCCTCTTTGTCACCTTCGATGCTTATGATGTCGGTGATTTTGGTGGGCTGTAAATGGCTAACGTAATTCTTGAACAGCTCATTGTTGGTCACAATCTTGCCGTCTTGATTCGTCACCACATAGAAGAGGTCGATGGAGTTTTCTAAGATGAATAGCGAAGACATTGCTTGAGTTCGCTACAAAGGTTTGACCAGGCACCCATCGAGCTCCATGCCCATTGTGCTGTTAGGTATATTGTAAAAGTCAACAGCATGCCCATCACTGGTGCATCCATTGTCGGCTGATATTTGCGGAACTCAGTGCGAGGCTTGATGATAATCTTCTGCTCTACTTTTGGCTTAACCAAGAATGCAGAGTTGCTCGGTTGAATTGTATCGCTTGCGTAGGTATGTTGCATCGTAGGTCGCAGTGGCATTGGCTCATCGGCAGCAATCTCGAAAGTTTGCCCCCATTGGTTAGTGCAATATTCTTTGCCAAAGATAGTGAAATTATGCAAAGGTTGATAAATCACTTGCGGCTTTATCTCAATTCGATGGTGATGCGTATGGACCTTGCAGCCAATACCCACCACGCACCCCTCATCGAGGGTGGTGATTACTTGTACTGAGTCTATTCCGTCATCCATTGCTATTGCTTTTTGGTATGTATCCTGCGGCTACCATTGCGGCCACAATCGCTGCAAGTGTCTCTGTTGTTATCTGCTTGAAGATAAGCGCAAACACACTCGACAGAATCACCAAGGAGCCAACAGTCGGCCTCCAGTACTTGAGAATGATGTCAAGCACTTGCCTCGGCTTACTGACTTTCCTTGTCATGATGGTTATACTATTGGAGTGAAATATAGTTGCGCCTCTTTTTTGCGCCTTCTTACAAGTCCAGTTGAAACCTCGCCTCCTGCCCTGTTCCACTTAATGAACTCCGCTGCAATCTTCGGGTCGTTTGGATTTGCTTTGATGAATCTAAGCAGCTGCGATTTAGCAAGGTTAGCTGGACCGAGGTTGAAGCAGAAACTTACAAGCGCATCGAACTGATTCTGGTTAACCTTGGTAGTGTTAAGCAATCCAATCACGCTGCCCTCGAATTCCTTAAGGTGATCCTTGAGCAATTGATTCGCCTGGTCTCGAGTAATGGTCTGCCCGAGCTTCACCTTGCTGCCGTCATGGTAGTAGGTTGCACCGTATCCAATAGTCGGCACTCCTGCGCTGCATAGGTATGAAGTCAGCCTCAAGCCTTCAAACTCCTGAATGAGTCGAATGCCGTTGTCAGATGTCTTCATTGTACATAAACATAATATTCATTGTTAAACTAACAGATGTTGTACCAGTAACATTAACAATTATTTGATTAGTTCCAATTTCTGATTGTATATTATATTCAGTAAATTCATCTAAGGGAGTGTTACAAGAAACTGCAAAATTAACTTGTTTACCACTTAAAAATACATTTGCAGTAGGGATAGGTAATTCAAAATTGTAACTTCCAGAAGCAGAACTTAATTCTAAAACAACAATAAAACTTCCGCTTATAATACTTCCAATTTTATAATAAATTCCATTATATGAATTAATTGATGTAATACCTGAAATATCTGTTGGTTTTGGATCAAATGTTCCACTACTTACAATATTTCCAAGTTCAATCTGCTTGGATGTGCCTTGAGGGGATTGAGATGTATCGCTTACATCCACGATGTATAATAAGTCTGCATCAACCGCTGTGGTCAATGTTCCTAAGTCGGTAATTTTTACTCCTGCCATATTTTTAAGATTTATTAATTTACGAATGTGTAATATACAGAACCTGATGGTGCAATTAAAGGCCCCCAATTTAATGTTCTGAATATGTTTGCTGATGGCTGACCAATGGCATCGCTATAAGAACCAAAAGCAAGCACTGTAATACCTCCACTAGAATCAATGTCTCTTGTTGTTACATAAGCTACATTAGTTGATCCTGTGCCATTAGTTACAATTAAAAATGCTTTCTTGCCTAATGTATAACTACCTGATGCAAGTGCTGTAACGCCAATGGCACTAACTAATGTATATGGACTTGCTGCTCCTGATGCTATTGTTGGTCTATTAGGCAATAGATTATTTAAAGCAATGGGTAATGCTGTTGATGTAGAACCTAGTACATATCCAGCAGCAGGAGCTGTTAATGTCCCTGCTGTAACAACTAATTGATTTGATGACGATGCAATACTTGCTGTAACAGCTACGGCATCACTAGATTGAAGTACAGCTCTTGATGCTGCTGTTCCAATCATCGTAAGTACACCATTTACTGTATATGTGTTTCCTGCTTGTAGCGTACAAGTAAATGCAGCTCCTGCGTGAGTGAAGTTAGTTGTTGCCCATCCTGATGTTCCAGCAAATATTGTAGTACCTGTTAATAATAAAGTGTCATTTACAATTAATGGATTAGTGTTTATAGTATATGTTCCTGCTATAGGACTCCAATTATTTAAAGAGAATCCTGATGTAATAATATTAAATGTAACACCAGCTTGTGTTATAAATGTTGATGTTCCTGGAGCAAATGTTCCTTTTGTATATGTTAGAACTGCAGTTGCTGAACCATAGGCAATATTTGCAGAGCTTAATGTAAATGTTCCGCTTGCCTTATCTATATTCATACTATTAGCTATTCTATTTACAGCATTTGGAGTTGTCCAAGTTTGATTTCCTGTTCCTATAATTTGAAAAACTGTTGTTCCTGTTACAATTGCCGAAGATGTTGAAATAAGATTTCCATTTATTCTAAGATTGCTTCCATTTATAACAACATTACTAAATGAATAAGTAAAATCATTAATAGTCATGTCATCTGTTAGAGTAGTGGTATTATTGAATAGATAAACATTACCCCAATTAACTCCATTTGATATGATTGATAAAGTGTTAGCATTAGATGATAATGATAAATTTGTAGTTCCATTTACAAGAGTTCCTTGCGTATATTTTAATTCAAGCCCAGCATAAGCAGAGCCATTTGCCCCCCGTGTAATTGTTCCTGTTGTATTTATATTTAACTTAGTTCTTACTTCTGAATTCGTACCGTTTTGTGCATTCCAAGTCCCTGTTCCAGTTAAATTAACTTGTGTAGACCCTGCTATATGATTTAACATAGTTAGATCTCCAAGTATGTTTAATGTATTTGAATTTATTGTAATAACTCCACTACCATTAGTACTTGGTCTTAAATTTTGCACAGTAGTTATTAAACTTGCTAATGTTACAGTAATAGCTGTTGTAGGGAAAAATTGAATAGTACTACTCCATGTAACATTGTTTGAGGTATAAGTACATGTTGCATTTATACTTAAAAACCCTGTTCCAGCTATTCCCATACTTACTCCTAATGTTACATTACCATTAACTGATAAACTATTAGTCATAGTAATTGTACCTGCGTAAGTTGTAAAATCTAATGATGTGCAAATAGATGCTACATTTACAGTAACATTTGAAGAACTAGCATCAAATATAACGGGGTCTAATGTTGTAGAACTTGGAAATGTCCCTATATTAACGGCAGATATAGAACTAACAGTAGACCAACTTGTAGCTAGATTCCAATTTGTTGTCCCCGAAGTATCTCTTTTATAATATGTTGGCATTGTCTAAATAGTTTTTAATTGCTATTACAAGTTCTTCAAGACTACCCACTTCAAAATCAATATCAAATTCAATAGGTTCATTGAACTCTTGATTATCATAATCCCTTGTTACAATCCTAATGCTTGTACCACGATTTATTATTTCACAAAATTGTATCATGTCTTTGTACATCTAATTGTTAGTGTTGCATTCTTAACTGTTGAACTTACCGAATTTACATAGAATCCAAATACATCTCCTGCTGCAAATGTTGTAGTCCACCCTGTTAATGTTGTTGATGTAACAAATTGAGCAGAAGTAAGTGTTGGTGGTGCTGATGCTACAATTGAATTTGCAACCGTTGGAATTGCTCCTGCTGCTTTCCACACACCAAATTGAATACTTCCTAAAGCATTGGTTGTGATGCTCCATCCTGTAATAGTACCAGCGTAAGGCATAACAACAAATCCTGTTTGACCTACTTGTAAAACTGCTGTAACACCATCTACTGTAACACCAAATGAGCCTATTTTTAAATTGGCTTTTAATGTAGCTGCAACACTCTGTGATGGAGATGATGCAGGTCCTGCTGTAACATCACTTGTAAGTTCGCCAATGGAATTACCACCACCTGTTGGGTCTGCTTTCCATCCTTTAACTCCTGCTCCATCAGTGCCATATACTTTATTATTTCCAGGAGTTGCATTGTCACCATCAAGTTCAACATTGTTAGTTACAATCTTTACAGACTTTGTATCTGTAAGCGCAGTTTGCTTATCATTGAATGTATTGAAATTAGTATTACTAATCAAACCTGCCGTTACACTTGCTGTACTTGCTAATGGAATGTTTAACGTATGATTAGGTGAAACAGAATTCCAATTAGGTGCTGTTCCCGATGTTCCAGGTGTTGCGAAGTATTGTACTTGGTCAGTTAGTCCATTTAACGCTGTTAAGCCAGTTGAGAATGTTGTAATGATTTCACAAAGGTGATTGTCTTCTGTGTGCAGTGTGATTGTCTTGCTGCTATGTATAACATACACTCTTATCGCAAGTCTATCGGCAGCAAGAAGCACTGTGCTTGGAACTGCAACAGCAGTCGTGTAAAGATCAATTGCTGTTCCATTAGTGATAAACTCAGGATTTGCAGAGCTTGATGCAAGCAATGTCAATGTTCCTGCGCTAAGCTTGTAAAGCTCAATATAGAATCTTGGCGTACCTCCTGCACTTGATGAACTAAAGTACATCTCGAAGTTCCAATTTCCTGCCGGAATAGCTAACTGATTAGGTACACTCGCATCAGTGATAAAAGACTGAATATATCCATCGGCATTGATAGTAAAATCTGTTCCTGCTCCAATTACTGGAGTGCCGCTCATCTGCTTAAATGCCACACCGCCAAGTGTACCTTGAGCAACCGATCCGTTGAGGTAGTAGCTAACACTTGAACCACCACCACTTGATGTCGGGAAGTTTGCAAGTTGTCCATCGCCTCTGATATATTGGCTGCTTAGCCCTGCCGCTGCAACCGCTAATGTTCCGCTGCTTGTTACAGGATTGCCAGTTACTGAGAATGCAGCAGGCATGGTAAGGTCTACCGATGTAACAGTGCCGGTTGGCAATGTCGGGAATGGTGTTGGTGCTCCGGTGCCATCAAGGTAATCAGCACTTGTTCCAGTGGGCACATCGAACTTGCCATCGAATGTGTTCCAATCTGTTGAGTTTAGATATCCGTCAGTGCTGCCATTTGCTTGAGTTATGCTTATATCTGGAGTTGCTCCACCGCTTGAAAATATTGGGGATGTCGCAGTTACATTGGTCACTCCTCCAGTGCTCACTACGCTCCAAACAGCTGCGCCGATTGTGGCATCGCTGCATTCATACACAGTGCCATCATCCAAACTCCATCGAGAACCGACTACAAAGCCCTTGGTTGAGTCATCTGTGGGTTGAGGTACGAATGTAAAGTTGTGAGTAACATCGCGAATAGTGAAACCGTCTTGCTGCATGTAGTACAACCGCCCTGCTTCCCACTTCAGCTCGTAACTTATTGAGCATATTTGCGCAGTACCTTTTGCTCCTCCATTGCCTGCATCGGTAGTTCCTTTTCGAATGAATGCGGCGTTGTCAAATGAAAGCCCTGCGCTTGCCGTGAATGCAATGTCATTGGTTGTGCTGTTGCCGAGATCAGTCACCTCCTGCAATGTTCCAACTGCACCGCCTCCGCCTGGCACATTTACCTCAACCACTCCAGGTGATGTCAGTGATGCTGTCACTCCTGCGCCTGTAAAGTTTAATGTCGTTGCAACTGGAGTGACTTCATCCCCTTCATCTTGCACTACTATCGCACCGCCGCCTGCACCAATTGCGCTCAATGGGTCTGCCGCTGTTCCGTTGCCGATGATTGTCACTCCATCAACAGCAACCTCAGTCAGGCAAGGCACACATGGCTGCAAGTCGGGAAGCGGAATGTCTCCTGTTGCACAAATATCATAGCAGCCATCCTCAGTGGTTGTGATCACTTGCACATCGAAATCAATGGATACGCAAGCCCACTCATAGTGCGCTGTTAATGTCTTAATCTCGTTAGTATATCCGCTCGGGATAAC
>Ga0209190_1000317_pt1 | contig 35555 bp, 31 predicted proteins | sample M_140205_XF_Meta_FD_187315 | JGI IMG/M metagenome (GOLD analysis project Ga0209190, IMG submission 187315) | Freshwater microbial communities from Lake Montjoie, Canada to study carbon cycling - M_140205_XF_MetaG (SPAdes) (version 2) | ecosystem: Environmental > Aquatic > Freshwater > Lake...
GCCATCTTGGATCGCGGTGGCCGCCGCGACTGCATGTTCTCGGTGGAGGCCAAGCTCGGCATCATCGGGCCTTCGGCAAGCGGCGCGACAATTCAGAATAAATTCCACGACCTCATCGGTACTCCGCAGTCCTCTGGTTGGGGTACGCAATTGCCCGATGAGCTCTTGCTCAATTTTGATGGCGAGTTCCGCCGTCGCTTCGACCTGGATCCGACCGGCCACGGTTATCGCGACCTGATCGCCCGCGGCGTCATCGAAATTGGCACCATGCGTACCGCGGTGGTCCTCGGTTCCCAGTTACGCTGGGGCATCAACCTGGACAAATCTTGGGGCCACTCCTTCATCCGCCACTCGAATGGCTACGACCCCATTGATGCGCTGAAGGCGACCGAATCCCGCCCGAACTTCTCCTATTGGGCTTTCGTTGATTCCCAAGTTGAGGTCGTCGTCCGCAATTATGCGACCGACGGCACGAACTTCCGCGAATCGCGTGGCGTCACCCGATCGCCCATCGTGCTGCAGTGCGCGGCCGGCACGACCTTCCAGGTGTCCTCTTGCTCCGTGACTTATTTTATCGCAATTCGCACCAAGGAGTTTGAAACGCAGGACGGCGTCCATCTATTCGGAGGTCTCAAGGGCCAATTCCTTTTCTAAACATGTCTGCCATCGCTGTCGTCGACGTAGGGTCTAATTCCATTAAGGTCGCCATCGTGGACGATCAGGATCGTCGCGAACTTGGTCGGTTGACCGAATCCGTCCGCCTGCAGCAGGACATCAATCCCGGCGACCCGCTTTCGCCTGAGGCCCAGTCCGCCGCCGCCGCCGCGATTGGTCGTCTGCTGGATTTCGCCCGCACCAAAGGTGCCACGCGTTTCACCGTCCTCGGGACCAGCGCCGTCCGGGACTGCTCTAATCGTCAGGTCTTCGCGGAAACGGTGCGCACGGTCACCGGCGTGCCGCTCACAATCGTCTCCGGAGAGGTCGAAGCCCGTCTGGCTGGCTCGGGCGTGCGCACGGATCCAGCCTACAAGGCATATGCCAACATCCTGGCCTTTGATCTTGGCGGCGGCAGCCTCGAGGTCACTGCCATCCGCGGCCAGCATTACGTGCTGGCCCGCAGTTTCCCTTTAGGTTCGGTCCGCATGACCAACGGGTATCTGCGGGGTGGCGCGGGTGTCGTCGACGAACTCGATCAGGCGTCAATTCGTACCCATCTCATGGGTGTCCTCCAGACAATCATACCGGCGAACGCGGCCGAAAACTATCTTATCATCGGGGCTGGCGGCGTCTTCGCGGCCATCGCCCTACATTTTGAGGCCATCGGTGAGCCCCCGGTCGGCGGCCGCCTGCCAGTCCTGCGTATCCGCGAACTGCGCGACCAGATGTGCGCGCTGGATCTCGACGCCCGTCGCAAGATCCCGGGAATCCCGGCCGACCGTGCCGACATCATGCCCGCCGCGCTCATCACGCTTTGCGTGCTCGCCGACCTTACTGGTGCCGAGGCTTTTCATCTTTCCCATCGTGGCGTCCGTCATGGGATGATTGAGCTCATGCTCGGACCTTCCAAGGAACATCTCTGAATATGAACCGAGTCCTCTTCCTTTTCCTGGCAGTGGTCGGACTTTCCGCCGCCACTGAGACCGGGAAGGTCGTCTCCGTAGCCGCTGACGGCTGGGCGAAGATCATCCATTCAGATGGTTCGACGAATTTTGTTCGCCGTTTTTCCGAAGGAGATCGCAAGGTGGGCTGGATCGGTCGGACCGTCCGCTACGAGGTCGCGACCGAAGCCAATGAGACCCAGGCACGTGGGATTGTCTCGGCCGACGCTGAGGAGATTCGCCAGGTTGCGGAAGTCACGGATACGCTGCGCCGCGAGACAGCCGATAAGGGGCGTATGGTCACGCGCATGCCGAACGAACTCATGCCGAACATGGCGCTCTGGGATCAGTCTGGCCGTTTGGTCAAGAAGAAGGATTTTCTGGGTCATCCGCTCGCGTTGAACTTCGTCTTCACCAGCTGCCGGATTGCCCGTATGTGCCCCGCCTCTACTAGCTGCATGAAGCAGCTTGGGGATGCGCTGGCGAGGATGCCTGGCGCCGCTGATGTCCGCCTGTTGACCATTACTTTCGACCCCGAGACGGACACTCCTGGAGTACTGCGCACTTATGCCGATGGTTACGGCATCGACCATGCCCGTCACCGCTTCCTGACTGGTGATGCCGGTCAGATCAAGGATCTCATGCGCCATTACGGTATCCAGACGCTAAGGGACGACGGCACTATCGTCCATAACGCCGCCCTGATCGTGATCAGTCCCGAAGGCCGCATTACTTACCGCAGCGAAGGGGCATCGTTCGACGCCGAAGATGTTGCGGCCCGCCTGCTCAAACTTTCCGGTACCGCCGGCACGAAAACCCGATGACACCTCAGCGGCAGACCCTGCTTATCAGTGTCCTGGCGGTGGCGGGTTTCTTCGGCCTACGCGCCTTGCCGGATACCCAGTGCGCCTTCCTGCATGCGGATCACCAGCCCGTTATCGTCGACGGGGTGGAGTTCTGCGGCGTCAACGAGGAGGCCAATTTCTATTCGCCCAAGGCCTTGCAATTCCCGGTCGAACTCAAGGTCGCCCTCTCTCCTGACGGCGCCAAGGGCGAAGTCCAGCTCCTCAAGGACGACGGCCAGCCGTACTACGCCCATGAGGTCGCCGTATCGCATACCCAGAAGATTCACCTTCATCTCCGTCAGGCCGGTGGAAATCGAGATTACGCCCACCTTCATCCCGTGCCGTGTAACGACGGCTTCTGGCGTTTCGATATGCCTGCAAGGCTCCGGGGTTCCGATCTTGAAGTCTATGTCGATTTCTCGGATGTCCGGACCTCGCGCGTGATGCTCGCGCAGACTGAGGTCAAGGCCTCGTCGCCTTTCGACGCCTTCGTGGTGCCGCCGCGTAATATCATCCTCTCGATGGAGGCTTCTTCGACGCAGGCCGACACCTCAGCCGCCTTGCGCATCAAGCTTTCTGGTCCCGAAGGCAAACCGCTCAAACTAAAGCCGATCATGGGGGCGCTGGGCCACGCGGTCGTCTTCTCCGCGGATCGCCGGCTGGCCGGCTATGCGCACATGCATCCGACGCTCGAAGGCGATGAGTATGCGCCTAACCCGACGCTTTCCTTCCATCTCCGTCTCCCGCCGCCCGGCACCTATGACGTCTGGCTGAATCTTAACGACGGCCAGGAGGAACTCCTGCGCACGACGTTGGTCGTCACGCCTTGAGTCGGCGGAAGGCGTCAATCGTCTCGGCCAGCCCAACGCTAACGGATGACTGCGGTTTCCATCCGGCAGACAAAAGGCGCTCGGTCGAAGCCAGCGAATGACGGACATCACCCGCACGGGGCGGTAGGTGTTCAATCTTGGACTTGGAGCCAGTGAGTTGGATGATCTCTTGGGCGAGCGCGAGGATTGACTGGCTCCGGCCGTAGCCGACGTTGTAAGTGCCGGACATATCCTTCGAGTCACCCGCATAGGCGAGCGCTGCGACGATGTCAGTCACGTGGATGAAGTCGCGCGTCTGACCGCCATCGCCATGGATGCTGATCGGTTCATCGCAGAGAGCTTTGGCGATAAAGATAGGGACGGCTGCTGCGTAGGCGGAACGAGGATCTTGCCTTGGGCCAAAAACATTGAAGAAGCGCAGGCTTGTGCTGCCGAGGCCATGGTCGAGGCGGTATTGTTCGAGTAGACGTTCGCCCGCGAGCTTGGTCTCGGCATACGGAGATTTTGGCTCAGGCGTCATCGACTCGAGCTTAGGCACCGTCGGGTTATCGCCGTAGATGGCGGCGGAGGAAGCTAGGACGACCTTACGGGCGCCGGCGACCAGCGCGGCATCCAGCACTCGGCGGGTACCTTCGGTGTTCAGCTCGGCGCACTCGGTCGGTTTGGCCAGGGACTCTGGTACCGAAATCATCGCGGCGAGGTGATAGACCTCTTCGGCGCCCGCGATAGCCTGCTTGAGGGCACCGGCATCAAGGATGGAGCCGTGGAGGAAGCGGCAACGAATACCCTCCAGATTACCAGCATGGCCACTGCGCAGGTCATCGAGCACAGTGACTTCGGCTTGCGCGGCGAAATGACTTGCTAGGTGGGAACCGATGAAGCCTGCACCGCCGGTGATAAAGATGCGCTTGCTCATGCGCGTGCGATCAGCGCCTGCATGGCGGGGAGCTGGCCTTCGATCGATTCGACCAGCTTGAACTGGGTGCGAGTGCGGTCGAGGTTGTGCGTCGGGCACTTGATCTTGAAGTAGATATCACCCTCCAGCCAATCGGTCAGGAAGCGCAGACCGATTTCGAAAGTGATGAGCTTGCCGGCGAACGGCAGCAGCTCCTTCTCCTTCGGCGTGAGGAAACCATTGGCGGATTCGAGGTAGCCTTTGACCAAGGCCTCGAACATCGGGAATTGCATCTTCACCTTAGAGAGGTCGGTCTCGTCCTCGGCCGCCGGCGAAGTCGACGTGCGGACGAGGTCACCAAAGTCATAGAGCACAGAGCCGGGCATCACCGTGTCGAGATCGATGACGCAGACGCCGTCCTGGGTGATGTCGTCGAGGAGGACGTTATTCAGCTTGGTGTCATTGTGCGTCACGCGTTCGGGCAGGGTGCCGTCACGCAGGGCATCGACGACCACGTTGACCTCGTGGGCGCGGGCCAGGGCGAAAGCAATCTCGGGCACGGAGGCCGCGGCCCGGCCATGGGTATCCTGTGCCAAGGCATGTTGGAAGCGGGCGAAGCGGGCGGGCGTATGATGGAAATCCGGAATCGTCTCGAGCAGACGGCCGCCGGGAAGGTCGGCGAGCAGTGACTGGAAGGCGCCGAAGGACTTTGCGGCGGCGTAAGCTTGTTCCGGTGAACGCACGACATCATGGCCGGTGGCACCTTCGATGAAGTGGTAGCAGCGCCAGCGATTGCCGGCGGCGTCGATGTGCCAGGCCTTGCCGTTGAGGGTAGGGATGAGTCGAAGCGTGCGGCGTTCGGCTTCGGGCTCGCCGGCCTGCTTCAGCTTGGCGTAGGCGTGGGCACACACGCGTTCCACGTTGGCCATGAGTTCGTCCGGCCGGCGGAAGACGTTATGATTGATACGTTGGAGCACGTAGCGACGCGGGCCGCCGTCGGGCTTCACGTCCACCTTGTAGGTATCGTTGATATGGCCGCTGCCGTAGGGGGATGCCGATACGATCTCGCCGGCGAGCGCGAATTCACGCGCGATGGCGAGGGCATCATGTCCTGCGGCGGTGGTCATCATTACGCCCAGAGGGAAGGGGGGTAGGCGCCGCTACTGACCTGCTGGGCGATGCTGGCTTGGACGACAGGCTTGTCTTCGCGATAGGTGACGCCGAACCAAGTCGAATCGGATCGTAGCACCTGACAGGTCGCCTGGCTGCTGCGAATAATACTACCGACGGACATCGGGATGTAGGCCTCGCTTTTCATTTCGGCGCCTTTGGCGGCGAGAAAGGCACGAAAATCAGCTTCGAGCTGCGGGAAAATCGCGGGAGTAAACCCCCACATGTTCATCGAGACGGGTTCTTCGCCGGTGAGCGCCACGACCTTACCATCGTCTCCGCGGTGTTCAGCTCCATGAGTGAGCTTGGTGATCTTCGTCAGCTCTTGGATGTCGGTCAGATTGCCGGCGGCATCGGTCTGGCAGACGCCGCGGGCGACGGTACCATGTTCGGAGAGCGTGTTCTTGAGCGTGAAGCCCACCATGGCGTAAGCCGTGGACTCATTGGAGAGGGCGGCGAGGTAGCGGCCCAGCGTCGCGTAGGAATCTCGGCCGTAGAAGTCGTCGGCGTTGATGACCGCGAAGGGCGTGTCCACGGCATCGCGTGCGCAGAGGATGGCATGGGTGGTGCCCCAAGGCTTTTCACGGCCGACTGGCACCGAGAAGCCAACGGGCAGTTGATCGATGGTCTGGAAGGCGAAGCCGACGTCGATTCGGCCAGCGAACTTCGCGGCGATGCGTTCGCGAAAGTCTTTCTCGAAATCAGGACGAATGATGAAGACCACTTTTCCGAAGCCGGCCCGGATGGCGTCGAAGACCGAGTAGTCCAGGATGGTCTCACCAGAGGGGCCCATCGGGTCGATTTGCTTGAGACCGCCGTAGCGGCTACCCATGCCGGCGGCGAGAACGAGGAGGGTGGGCTTCATATCAGAGAGATTTGCGGATGCGGGCGGTGACGTCGGCTTTCAGGCGGTCGATGAAGCCGACCGTGTAGGCGACGGGGTCGAGGGAGTCGTCCTGGACGAGCGGGGTGAGGTCCATCGCCCACTGCATGGCGGATTCTTGGTCGGTGCAGTGGGCGTTGCTGAACGTCGCGTTGGCCGTGCGGCGGCCGAGGACGGCGAGATCGTAGCGCTTACCTCCGGCAATCTGCGTGGCGAACACCTCGTTAAGGGCTTGGGCGAGTTCTGGACGGGCGGAGATGGGCATGGCTGTCTTCTCGCTATCAACGAGCCAATCGAGGTCGCGCCACACTTCGCAGCCGTAGACCATCTTCGGGCGGTCGGCTTTGGGCATCTGGCGTATGGCCTCGATACAGCGCAGCGTGCAACCGACGTGGGTGTCGTGCTTATCGGCGAGGTTGTGCAGGTAGACTACCTCAGGTCGGCTCGCTTCAAGGATACGGCGGAGGTCGTCGCGGACGGCGGACTGTTGGGCGTCGCGGACGGTGGCGCTGCTAAAGCCCAGTTGGGCGATGAAGGAATATTGGCCGATGACAGCAGCGACTTCCTGCTCGCGAATACGTTCGGCGGCGATCTGGTCATCGGTCCAGTCCTTGAACTGGCCGGCCCGCGAGCTACCGCGGCCGTCGGTGATGGTCACGCCCCCGAACCAGCAATCCGTCCGATCGTAGCAGGCGAGTATCCCATGGAAGGCCATGAACTCCAGGTCATCCTGGTGGGCGCCGATACCGAGGTGGGTGGTGCGGCTGATGGCGTCCGGCCCGGTCTTGCCGTCTGGGGTCACGAGGCGCGCGAGGGGGTTGAGGGAAATCATCGGCTGAAGGCGGGGAGGGAGGCGGCCGCGATGGCTTGGCCGTGGCGTTTATCTTTCTCAGCGGGCACCACGAGGTCGATGCGAAGTTCGGGGAATTCATCGCGTAGGACCATCCGGGCCTGTTCGATGATGAGGGTGCCGCCCTGGCCGGAGGTGACCCGTCCCATGATGAGTAGGCAGCTCAGCTCGTAGAAGCTGGCGAAGTGGGCGATCGCGTAACCGAATGCGATACCGATGGCCTCGTAGACCTTCTGCGCTCGCGGATCGCCAGCGAGCAGGAGCTTCTGGAGTTCCTCGAGCTGCTCGGGGAAGCGCATTGAGGTGGGTAGTTTGATGCCGGCCAGAGGCAGTAGACGCCCCACGCCTTGTTGGCTGAAATATTGCACCGCGCAGCCGCGGTCGCCGGACCATTCGTCCGCAGGGCCGTCTAGTCGGTAGTCCACAGGCACGAAGGCCAACTCACTGAGCCAGTTGGTAAGGTTTCCCGCTTTGTCGACGTAGCCAGCAGCCACGCTGGTGCCCATTGCCACGCCGAGCACGGCGTTACGTCCAAGGGACATCGACCCAGCGAGGGCGGTGACGTCGCCGTCATTGAGGACTTCAAACGGAACGCCGTAGGACTTGGCGAGACCTAGGAAGATGTCGCGTACCTTGGAATCAAAAATGTCCGCGTCGGTAATCCCGCGGAAAAGCGATGCGACCCGAACCTTGTTATTCACGTAGACGCCGGCGGAAGAACCACCAATGGCGTCGACACGCGGAAGGTGGCGGGCGGCGAGATCCAACGAATGACGGATGCCGGCGAGGTGATAGGCTGGGTCGGACTGGAAGTAGGGATCCCACTTCACTTCCTCGGAGAAGACGACCTTACCATCGATGAGGGCGGCGCACTTACGGTCGGAGCCGCCGAGGTCGAAGCCGATGCGGCAGCCGTCCAGATTGCGACCAAGGGGTAGATGTGCGGCGGAGGCGACCGGAAGTCCAGATGCGTCGATCGCCTTGAAGGTCAGGGGTCTTTCAAAGACCTTACGGAAGAAATCAGCGTCGAAAGCACGGCAGCCTGCAGAGGAGTAATCGGCCTGCAGGCGGAGGGCGAGTTGGGCGGCTTCAAGGCCGCAAAGCAGGATGTCAGAGGCTCCGCGGGACCAGAGTAGGAACTTTACGGTGCGTTCGACGTGAAGATAAGTCGCGGCATCATCGACTCCGTAGGCGAGGACCCGGGTGTGGAATAGGGAGGCGGTGCCATCGTCGCGGCGCAGCGCAATGGTGAGGTCGGAAGTCGCAGCCGTGGTCGCGCAGTGGCTCTGGTAGGCACGGGTCCAGAGTACCGCCGGGATCAGGTCTGGATCGATGCCGGACCGATGGCGGGGGGCGACATCCATCTGAAAGGTCAAAGCGCCTTGGCGGCGCCCGCATCGAGGTGGAATGTGCAGCCGGTATGCTTTTGCAGCCAAGTGGCCGGACAGCTCGGGGAAGGGGCTTCATTCATCGCGCGTCGGACGATCTCGGCCTTGGCCTCGCCGAAGGCGATGAGTTCGATGCGACGCGCTTCGAGGATCGTGGCGACCCCCATTGTCAGAGCACCCAGCGGGACTTGGGCAAGATCGCCGAAGAAGACCGAGTTATCGCGGCGGGTGACTTCATTAAGGTGCACCCAGCGAGTTCGACTGTCGGCGGGCGAGGGCGGTTCATTGAAGCCGATATGGCCCGTGCGACCGATGCCAAGGATTTGCACGTCGATACCACCCGCTTCGCGGATGGCGGCTTCGTAGTCGGCGCAGTTCTTCGCACGGTCTTGCGTAAGTCCGTCCGGGATGTGGATGTTAGCCGCTGGAATATCAAGGTGGCGGAAGAGGTTTTCTTCCATGAAGAATCGGTACGACTGCGGGTGCTTCGGGCCAAGGCCTTCGTATTCATCCAGATTGAAAGTCCTGACCGAACGGAAACTCAAGCCGGCTTCACGATGAAGGCGGATGAGTTCAGCATAGAGCGGGAGCGGCGTGGAGCCTGTCGCTAGTCCCAGTACCGTCGACTTGCCCGATTTCGAGCGTATCTGAATCAGGTCGGCTATCGCGCGGGCAATCGCCTGCGCGGCGGCTTGTTTATCGGGGTGAAGCCTGGTCGCGATCATCTTAGCCTAGGGTCGCGAGCATGCGCGCAATCTCGTCGCGTTTGGCCTTGGCGTCGTCGAGCTGATTGCGAGCACCTTCGAGAATCTTGGGCGGGGCTTTCGAGACGAACGCCTCGTTAGTCAGCTTGGCTTCGCCGGCGGCGACCGCCTGTTCAAGTTTCGTCAGTTCCTTGGCGAGACGAATCTTCTCGGCGGCGACATCGACTGTGCCGGAGAGTTCGAGCAAGACCGTGCCGAGGGAGTTGAGTGCACCGGTGCGATCGCCGGCATCGTCGGCGAACGTAATCTCGGCCAGGCCGGCCATGCTAGTGAGCTTATCGCGATTTGACTGGAGTAGCGTCTTCGCCGTGGCGTCCTTGGCGACGATCGTAATGACCGAGTCGCGGCGGGTAGCCTGGTTCGCCTGCGATTTGAGACCGCGCACCGAGGCGACGAATTCGCGGAGCAGGGCGACATCGGCCACCTTGGCGGCGCTGAGTTTGATGCCCTTCTCGCGGAGGACGCGGAGCAGGTCGCCGCCGGAGCCGGTGTGGTGGTTCTGGATGAAGTCCTTTTCCGTACCGTAGCCCAGGAGGTGCCAGAGTTCTTCGGAGATGAACGGAGCGACCGGGTGGAGAAGGAGGAGGAATTGGCGCAGGACGAGGTCCTGGACCGCGAGGCAGTTGTCGACCAAGGACGGGTCCTTGAGGCGGGCCTTCGAGGCTTCAACGTACCAGTCGCAGAAGTCGCCCCAGAAGAAGGAGTACAGTCCCTGAGCGTAAGCGGTAAACTCGTGCTCTTCTAGGTTCTTGGTCGTGCTGTCAGTTAGTTCGGCGAGGCCCTGGAGGATGGCGAAGTCGTCATCGTCGAGCTGCGGGGCCTTGATGCGACTGACCACGGCGGCAAGCGTCGAGTTGTCGGCCATTGGGCCGGACATTTGGCGGAAGCGGGCGGCGTTCCAGAGCTTGTTGCAGAAGTTACGTCCTTGGCCGACGCGATCTTCGTCGAAGAGGATGTCCTGGCCCTTGGGGGCGATGGAGAGCAGGCCGAACCGGAGACCATCGGCGCCAAACTTTGCGATCAGATCGAGCGGCTCGGGCGAGTTACCGAGAGACTTGGACATCTTGCGTCCGAGCTTGTCGCGGATGATGCCATTGAAGTAGACGCGCCTGAACGGAATGCGTTGGCGGATCTCCTCGTCGGTGAGCGTCTTCTTTTCCGGACCGTGTAGTTCGAGGCCCGCGATAATCATGCGGGCGACCCAGAGGAAGATGATGTCTGGACCCGTCGCGAGGGCGCCGGTCGGATACCAATGCTTCAGTTCTTCTGTCGTTTCGTCAGGCTTACGCCATCCAATGGTCGCGAGGCACCAGAGCCAGGAGGAGGCCCAAGTATCGAGCACGTCGGGGTCCTGTTCCCAATTGGCATCGTCAGCGGGGGCCGTGAGGGAGACGTGGAGGTTCTTCGGGTCGTTGCGGTCGGCGCCCTTGCGGTACCAGACGGGGATGCGATGCCCCCACCAGAGCTGGCGGCTGACGCACCAGTCCTGAATGTTTTCTAGCCAGTGAAGGTAGGTCTTCGTCCAACGTTCGGGGTGAAACTTAATCATGCCCGTCGTGACGGCGCGCTTGGCTTCGTCGATCTTCGGGTAGCGGATGAACCACTGTTCGCTGAGGCGAGGTTCGATCGGCACGTCGGCGCGTTCGGAGTAGCCCACCGTGTTCTCGTAGGGCTCGGTCTTCACTAGGGCGCCGAGCTCTTCGAGGAGTTTTTCGGCCATCGCGCGGGCCTTGAAACGTTCTACGCCAGCGAGCGGTCCAGCGTCGGCGTTCATCGTGCCGTCCGGGTTCATCACATCGACGACCGGGAGGTCGTGGCGTTTGCCGATATCAAAGTCAGTGCGGTCGTGAGCGGGTGTGACCTTCAGGACGCCCGTACCAAACTCTTTCTCGACGGCGGCGTCGCCGACGATGGGAATCTGGGCGCGAGGGAAGGGGCGCCAGACGTGCTTGCCGATAAGATGCTTGTAGCGTTCGTCGTCGGGGTGGACCGCGACGGCGGCGTCGCCTGGGATGGTCTCAGGGCGCGTGGTGGAGATCTCGAGGAACGTGCCGGGAGTCTCAGCGACCTCGTAACGCATACGGTAGAGGGAGCCCTTGGTGGGCTTCATAATCACTTCTTCATCGGAAAGGCCAGTCTGCGAGACTGGGCACCAGTTGACCATGCGCTTGCCGCGATAGACGTAGCCGCGTTCGTAGAGCGTGACGAAGGTCTGCAATACCGCCTGAGAGTAGCCGGCGTCGAGCGTGTGGACAGTGCGATCCCAGTCACAGGAGGCGCCGAGTTTGCGGAGCTGCCCGAGAATGATACCGCCGTGCTTGTCGCGCCAATCAGAGGCAACCTGGATGAATTTCTCGCGGCCGAGGTCGTGGCGAGATTTCCCTTCTTTCTGACGGAGTTCTTTCTCGACGCGGGATTGCGTGGCGATGCCGGCGTGGTCGGTACCGGGAAGCCAGAGGGCGGATTTGCCTTCCTGGCGAGCGCGGCGGACCATGATGTCCTGCAGCGTGTTATTGAGCAGGTGTCCCATGTGCAGAACCCCCGTGACGTTGGGCGGAGGGATCATCACCGCAAACGATTCGCGGGAGTGGTCTACCTTGCCTTTGAAGCAACCGGCCGCGACCCAGCGGTCGTACCACTGCTGTTCAACGCCTTGCGGCTCATAAGATTTGGGGATTTCGGCCATCGGAAAGGGGAATGATTAGGGGTTAAGTTGGGGATTGAAAAGAACGGACTAGGCGGGCATTAAGATAAGCAAGCCAGGCCCCATGCAATGGGTGGCCGACGAATCCCGCCAGGTCCGGAAGGAAGCAACGGCAGTCAGTCCATCCGTGTGCCGTGGCAAGCCTGGCCCCTTGCTTTTTCAATCGACGCCTACCCTTCATTTGGGAGGGCGTCCTTGTTTAGACGCAAAATAAGAAAGGGTGCTATTCGCACCCTTTCGTTCAAAAGTCCGTCCCTGGCTCAGAGCGAGTGGATGCTCGACTTGCTGACGGCCATGGCGGCTTCCTTGAAGGACTCGCTGACGGTCGGGTGGGCGAAGCAGGTGCGGGCCACGTCTTCAGCGCTGCCGCCGTATTCCATGTGCGCGCAAGCCGCGGCGATCATCTCCGAGGCGCCCCTGGCGACCATCTGGACTCCGAGCAGCTTGTCGGTCTTGGCGCAAGCGATGACCTTGACGAACCCCGTGGTGCAATCGGAAGCAATCGCTCGGCCGTTACCGGCGAGCTGGAACTTGCCGATGGCGACTTCGATATTCTTAGCCTTGGCCTCGGCCTCAGAGAGACCGACGCAGGCGACTTCGGGGTCGGTGTAGATGACGCCAGGAATGATGGCGTAGTTCACGTGGCCATGCTTGCCAGCGAGATTCTCGGCGACTGCGACGCCTTCTTCTTCGGCCTTGTGGGCGAGCATGGGGCCGGCGACGACGTCTCCGATGGCGTAGACGCCAGGTAGGTTGGTCTGGAAGTGGGCGTCGATGACGATGCGGCCGCGCTCGTCTAGCTTGAGGCCAGCTTCCTGGGCGCCGAGACCAGTCGTGTTAGCCTTGCGGCCGACGGCGACGAGGATCTTGTCGGCCACAAATTCGAGGGCCTTACCATCGCGTTCAGCCGTGAGGGCGGAGCCGGCGGCACTCTTTTTCACTCCGGTGACTTTGGCGCCCATCTCGAATTTAATGCCCTGTTTCTCAAACGCGCTCTGCGCGGCCTTGGCGACGTCGGTGTCATAGGACGGTCCGCCGATGGACGGAAGCATCTCGACGACGGTGACCTGGGAGCCGAGGCGGGCCCAGACGGAACCGAGCTCAAGGCCGATGGCGCCGGCACCGACGACGACCATCTTTTCAGGGACGGCCTTCAGTGAGATGCCGTGGTCGGAAGAGATAACGGTTTCTCCGTCGAACTTCATGAAAGGCAGTTCGATCGGGACGGAGCCGGTGGCGATCAGGATGTTCTTGGTCTCGAGCGTGCGGTCGCCGGCGGTGGAGCGGACGAGCACTTGGCCGGACTTCACGAGGCGTCCGAGGCCGCGCACAATCTCGACGTCACGTTTCTTGAGCAGAGCGCCGACGCCCATATTGAGCTGCGCTACGACCTTGTCCTTGTTGGCGAGCATCGCGGAGACATCGAAAGTTATCTTCTCGGCACCAACCAGGCCGTGCTTCTTGCCGTGCAGGGCTTGCTGGTAGACTTCGGTGGAATGAAGGAGAGCTTTGGAAGGGATGCAGCCGACGTTCAGGCAGGTGCCGCCGAGGGTGTTGTCCTTTTCCACGAGAGCCACCTTGAGTCCGAGCTGGCTGGCCTTGATGGCGGCGACATAGCCACCAGGACCGGAACCGATTACGACGAGATCGAATTGAGACATTGAGGTAGGATTAGGAAAGGGAAATCAGACGCCAAACAGCAGGCGCTGCGGGTCTTCGATGAACTGGCGCACCTTGACAAGGAAGGTCACGGCTTCTTTACCGTCGACGATGCGGTGGTCGTACGAGAGGGCGAGGTACATGATCGGACGGATCACGACCTGACCGTTTTCAGCGACGGGTCTTTCGACGATATTGTGGAGGCCCATGATGGCCGCCTGCGGGTGGTTGAGAATCGGCGTCGAGAGCATCGAGCCGTAGATGCCGCCGTTGGAGATCGTGAAAACGCCGCCCTGAAGTTCGGGCAGCTGAATCTTGCCGTCACGAGCACGCTTACCGTAGTCGCCAATCGCCTTCTCGATACCGGCGAAGTTGAGTTGGTCGCAATCTCGGACGACGGGGACCATCAGGCCCTTGTCGGTGCCGACGGCCACACCGATATCAAAGAAGTTGTTCTCGACGATGTCTTCGCCGTCGAGCTGCGCGTTAATCGCGGGGACTTCCTTCATCGCCTGGACGGCGGCTTTCACGAAGAAGGACATAAAGCCGAGCTTGACCCCGTATTTCTTGAGGAATTCTTCTCCGTGGCGTTTGCGGAGTTCCATGACCGGAGCCATGTTGACCTCATTGAAGGTCGTGAGCATCGCGGTCTCAGTCTTGGCCTGCACGAGGCGTTCGGCGATTTTGCGTCGCAGCGGGGACATGCGCTTGCGCGTGGTACGTCCTTCGCGCGAAGGGATGGGGACTGCAGCGACCGGAGCGGAGAGTGTGGCGGCGGAAGAGGGGGCGGCCGGAGCGGCCAGAGCGACGGCGTGAATCGGAGCCTGACCAGCGAGAGCGGCGAGCATATCGCCCTTGGTGACGCGACCAGCTTTGCCGGTACCTTCGACGCCAGCGGGGTTTAGGCCGGTTTCGGCGGCGAGACGTCGGACGGCAGGAGAAACTTCGGCGGCGGCGCCGGACTTGGCGGCAACGGGTGCGGATTTCAGCACTGGTGCGGGTGCGGCCGAAGCCACGGCACCGGCCTTGGCGGCAGGAGCCGGAGCGGGGGGAGCATTGCCGGCGGCACCGGGCTCGATCGAGGCTACAACTTGTCCGACAAGGACTTCGGTGCCGGCTTCGACAGAGAGGGTAATCTTGCCGTCGACTTCAGCGGTACCTTCGGAGGTCACCTTGTCGGTTTCGTAAGAAAAGAGGGCTTGGCCTTTGCGAACAGCGTCACCGCTTTTGACCATCCAGGTGGCCAGGAGGCCCCCGGTGATAGATTCGCCCATGGGAGGGATTTTGACTTCGACGGCCATGAAAATTAGGTAGGTTTCAACCTTGGAACCCATTCCTGCCTGTTTCAACGGGGAAATGACCCTTTAAACTACCCAGGATGAGCGTTTAGGGGGTAGTAGGAGCGGTTCCAGATGCGAGAAAACCCGCTACTGTCACCCATTAGGCACCAAAGGCCTGCTTCAGCATGTCAGCCTGCTCAATCTTATGGACCGACAGCGATCCTACCGCCGGGGATGCCGCCGCATCGCGACCGGCATAAGCGGGACGAATGCCGAGGGTGGACTCAATCAGGTCGGAGACAAAGGACCAGCCGCCCATGTTCCTGGGTTCGTCCTGGACCCAAACGACCTTCTTGGGCGAACCCAGCGTGACGTGGACCTTGGCGAGCGTTTCGCCGTCGAAAGGATAGAACTGTTCGATGCGCACGATACTCGTGGCCGTGTCCTTTCGCGCGGCGCGTTCGGCGTCGAGTTCGTAGAAGACCTTGCCGGAGCAAAGGATGAGACGTTCCGTCTTCGCGGCGGGGGTGGCATCGGCGAGCACCGATTGGAAGCGGCCCTTGGTGAAATCATTCAGGACGCTGACGCAGCTCTTATGGCGGAGTAGGCTCTTTGGCGTCATGACCACAAGCGGCTTGCGATGTTCAGACTTAACCTGACGTCGGAGCGCGTGGAAGAGTTGGGCGGGGGTCGAAGGCTGGATGACCTGTAGGTTATTTTCGGCGCAGAGCTGCAGGAAGCGTTCGAGGCGCGCAGAGGAATGTTCCGGTCCCTGACCTTCGTAGCCGTGGGGGAGAAGCATGACAAGGCCGCTCGTCTGACCCCACTTGGACTCAGCCGAAGCGATGAACTGGTCGATCATGATTTGCGCCCCATTGGCGAAGTCGCCGAATTGGGCTTCCCAGATAACGAGCGAATCAGGGGCTTCGAGCGAGTAGCCGTAGTCGAAGCCGAGGACGGCGTATTCGGAGAGCGAGGAGTTGACCAGTTCGATTTCGGCGCCGGCGATGGAGCTAAGCGGGCAGTACTTGGCGTCGTTCGACGGGTCATGCAGCACGGCATGCCGGTGCGAGAAGGTCCCGCGTTCGCAATCTTGGCCGGAGATGCGGACGGGATAGCCCTCCGCGAGCAGCGAGGCGAAGGCGAGGCCTTCACCGAGGCTCCAATCGAAGTTGGTACCGGACTTGTAGGCGTCAGCCTTGGTGTCGAGGAGGCGCTTGATCTTAGGGTTCGGGGAGAAGTCGGGAGGCATCTGCCAGAGCACTGGCGCTACTTTATCTAGGAGTTCCTGCGGGATGGAGGTGTCGACGTTATTTTCGTAAGGGGAGCGGAACGGACGCACGCCGACGGGGTTCTTTTTACGTTCCTCAATTTCCACGGCGAGGGCGGCCTGGGCACGTTCCTGGGCTGCGTTGAGCATCACATCGAACTCGGTTCGCAGCGAAATCAGTTCGCCGTCGGGAGCTGAGCCGGATTCAGTGAGACGCGAAGCATAGAGGTCCGCGACGGAAGAGTGGGCCGAAATCTCGCGATAAAGCACCGGCTGGGTGAAGGCGGGTTCGTCGGTCTCGTTGTGGCCGTAGCGGCGGTAGCAAACGATATCGACGACGGCATCGGCGCCGAATTTCTGGCGATATTCCAAGGCGATTTCGGTCGCGAGGACCACAGCATCAGGGTCATCGCCGTTGGCGTGGAGGATCGGGGATTCGGTGAACTTGGCGATTTCGGTGCAATGACGGCCAGAGCTGCACTCGTCGGGGTTGGCCGTGAAGCCAACCTGATTGTTGGTGATGAGGTGGAGCGTGCCGCCGACCTGATAGCCTTTGAGTTCAGCAAGGTTGAGCGTCTCCATCACGACGCCTTGGCCGGCGAAGGCAGAATCGCCGTGCAGGAGGATGGGCAGGGCTTTCGTGCGATCACCGCCGCCCTGCACGTCGATGAGCGCGCGGGTGCGGCCGAGTACGACTGGATTGACAGCTTCGAGGTGGCTGGGGTTATAGGCCAGGGTGATGCTGACTTCCTTGCCGTCGACGACGCGGGCTCCCGCGTAGCCGAGGTGATACTTCACGTCACCATCGCCATGCGTGGTATCAGGGATGTGGTTTTCGGAGAAGCCGGCGAAGAGGGCCTCGGCCTTCTTGCCACAGACGTTGACAAGGACGTTAAGACGACCGCGGTGGGCCATACCGATGACGAGATCTGTCAGGCCGAAGCCCGGGGCGCGGTGGATGACCTGATCGAGGGCGGACAGCATCACTTCGCCTCCTTCGACGGAGAAGCGCTTGGCGCCGACGAAAGTCTTGTGTAGAAAACGTTCAAACTGTTCGGCCTGGACGATGGAGCGGAGGAAGCGACGACGGGCGGCGGCGTCATAGGACGGCCGGAGCCCGGAGGACTCGATACGTTCCTGGAGCCAGCGGCGACGCTCGCCGTCCTGGATATGGGTGTATTCGACGCCGATCGGAGAGCAGTAGGTAGACTTAAGCTTCGCGATAACTTCCCCAAGAGGAAGCATCTTGCCGCCGAGGAAATCGCCGGTGTGGAAGACGCGGTCGGCTGGGATTCCGTCGAGGCCGAGGGCCTTGTCGGAGAGTTCGAAGTGGGGCGTCGGTTCGGCGAGAGGGTTGATGCGGGCCTGCTGATGGCCGAGCGTCCGGTAGGCGTTGATGGCAGCGAGGACCTTCCATTGGGCGACAGCGTCGACGCCGCCGGCGGCGGGCGCCGCGCCTTTGGCCGGCTTGGGCGGCAGACTCATCCCGAGCTCGAAGCCCTCAAAGAACGCGCGCCACTCAGCGTCCACGGAGGAAGGGTCTTTGGACCACTGTTCGTGATAAGAGGATACGAGGTCTGCGTTCCAGCGGGTTCCGACACTAAGATGTTTCATTTCTTTGCCTGTAAAAGGGACATAAACCTTAGACGATTGGACCTGTGCATAACAAGCCCAGACCAAGTCAAAACCATACCAACCCCTGCTTGAAATTGGCAGAGTTTGGGGGTTGTAACAGGAAAACGGGGCAGGTTTAATTCGGGTCCGTCGATGTCGTCCCCACGTCCGGCCAATCGCTCCTACTCCACGGAAGCCCTGGAGCGCTGGTTTGTGTCTCTTCCGGAAGAGTGGGAGGCCGCCTTTAAGGAAGCTGACCTCGTCGAAGGTCGCAGGCTTTATACCGAAGGCATGGTCAGGCAAATTGAACTCAAGCCAGAGAACGCCGAAGCCGTCACGCGCACCGAGACGCAGACCGTCCGAGCGGTGATTGAAATCAACGGCGCCAAATTGGAATGGCGTACCTCCTTGCCCGAAGAGGAGAACGGCGCGCCTTTCGCTGTGGCTTCAATCTATGAGATCGAAGAACTCATCGCTGACGAGATCCCGGCCATCGACGAGTCCGCCGCCACGACCGCACCCGAGGCGCCCAAGGAGCCCGAACGCAAGGATGCTAACGCCCGCACCTCGCTGAAGCTGCAGGTCTCCTTCGACCTGACTTCCGACGGACTGAAGATTTCCGCCGCCTGGGCAGGGCGGGGTGGTCATGCCTGGAATTGCTTCGGCCCCGGGGCCATCCCGGGAGACGAACTTTCCGACGAGCAGCGTCAGACCCTTTTCCGTTTTAACACCGTCGCGCACCGAGCTGGCTTCGTCTACAGTAAGGCTACCGGCGCCTGGGCCATTGATAATATTGGCCGAATCGAACGGTTCGTGCGCGAGGAACTCAATGACTGGCGCAAGAGATTTAAGCTCATCGGGGAGGACGCCCTCAATATCTTCCGAAACGAACAGCTTCAGGTCGCCGTCGACGCCGAAGCCGAATCCGCCGCCGACGGTAAATCTTTTAAGCTGAACTGGCGTCTCAAGGCTGGTGGGCATCGCCTCCTGGCTGATGAACAGAAGTTACTTCTCAAGGCCGGTGGCCGCCCAGTCATCCTGCCTGGCAAAGGTGTCGTGGCCTATAACGCCGCGGTCGCAGATTTCTCCGAAGATTGGCGGGCCAAGGACGGTGAAGTTCCCCGCTACCTTTTGCTTTCGTTGTTCGATCATGCCGCCGTCGGCGCCCTGAAGCTCAATGACGACCTCAAGGCCTGGAAGGATAAGCTCCTCCAAGAGCCGCTGCCCCCCGATTGTCTCCCCGCCCACCTCCGTCCTTATCAGGCCAAGGGCGTGGCCTGGCTGGGTCGTCTCTGTGAACTCGGTTCCCATCCGTTGCTTGCCGATGAGATGGGCCTCGGTAAGACGGTCCAGGTCCTCGCCTTACTTGCTTCACGCCCTGTTGGTGAACGGTCCATCATTGTCTGCCCCGCCAGCGTCATCCCAGTCTGGCTCGGCGAGATTAAACGCTTCCATCCCGAGATGAGCGCCGGGGTGGCCGTGCTCACGGCCGACGACGACTTTGTCACGAATCCTTCAGCCAAGCTTTGGATTTCTAGCTATACCCAGCTGCGTCGCCATGCTGACCTCCTGGCCAAGACCCGCTTTGGTTACGCGGTACTAGACGAAGCTCAGGCAATCAAGAACCCCGAGTCCAAGACGACGCAGACCTGCGTCTCGTTGCAGGCCGACCATCGCATCGCGATCACCGGTACTCCGCTGGAGAACCGACCCACCGACCTATGGACAATCTTCCGTTTCTTGATGCCCGGCTTGCTCGGTAAGCGCGCCAATTTCGAACGCATGATGCTGCGCGATCCTTCGATTGCCCTCGGCAAGGTTCGTCGTCAGGTTTCGCCTTTCATTCTGCGTCGTCTGAAGCGCCATGTCGCCGCGGACATCCCGCCGAAGATGGAGGTCGTTCTGCCTTGCCCGCTCACCCACGAACAGCGTGCGCTCTACCAGCATCTCACGCAGGGTAGCGGGCTATCGGGCGAGCTTGCCTCGTTGCTGTCGAAGGATGCGACTTCCGTGCTCACGCTCCTCATGCGTCTCCGCCAAGTCTGTTGCGACCCCGGTCTGCTGCCCGAGAATTCGCATTGCCCGTCGGCCCACTCAGGCAAGGTCACCTTACTGGTATCTAAGCTTTCTGAAATCGCAGCCAACGGTTCCAAGGCGGTCGTCTTCTCCCAGTTCGTGTCGCTCATCGAGCGTGTGAAATCCGCACTCGCCCGTGATCTGCCGTCGTTGCCGATCTACGAGCTGACTGGCGAGACCAAGGATCGTTCAGCGCCGGTCGAGCAGTTCAAGGAGACCAAGGGACCGGCCTTGTTCCTCGCTTCGCTGAAGGCCGGCGGTACGGGCATAACGCTCAATACGGCCGAATACGTCTTCCTGATGGATCCTTGGTGGAATCCCGCCGTCGAAGCCCAGGCCGTCGATCGGGTCCACCGCATCGGCCAGAAGAACCCGGTACTCATCTACCGCATGATCGCCCCGGGCACGGTCGAGGAGCGCATCGAAGAACTCAAGCAGGAGAAGCGCGAATTGTTCTCCACGGTCGTCGGTGATATCCCAGACATGACTGACTGGACGCGTCATTTCACTTCGTTAGACGCCCTTATCCGTCTCAGCGATTCGCCGGCCGCGTCGGCTTCGGCGGAAGCGGCACCGGAGCGCGACGTCGAAGGCTGATTACTTTGCGATTAGGTCGTATTCTTCGGCGCCGGTGACGGTCACCTCAGCAAACTCGCCGATCGGGAGTTTCTTCGACACCTTGACGATGCCGTCGATTTCCATGGCGTCGCCGACGCTGCGGGCGATTCCTGGGCTTTCGACAAGGACGCGGAGCTTGCGGCCCACGAAGGCTTCACCGCGTTGCTTGGAAAGACGCTGGAGTAGGAGCATGGCGCGGGCGTAGCGATTGGCTTTTACCTCGTCGGAGAGGTGGCCTTCCATCTTGGCGCCTTTGGTGCCTTCTTCCTTCGAGTACTTGAATACGCCCACACGATCGAACTTAGTCTGCTCGAGGAAGGCGAGGAGTTCGGTGAAGTCTTCTTCGGTCTCCCCGGGGAAGCCGACGATGAAAGTCGTGCGGATGACGAGTTCTGGAATGCCCGCGCGCATGCGTGCAATTAAATCGCGGATGTAGGCACCGTCGGTTTCGCGCTGCATCGCGCCGAGCATCTTGTCGGAGACGTGCTGGAGGGGGATGTCGACGTAGCGGACGACGTGCTTGGACTGACCGATGGTCTCAATGAGCTCGTCGCTCCAGTGGGCCGGGTGCGTGTACAATAGGCGAATCCAGAAATCACCCTCGATTTGGTCAAGCTCGCGGAGGAGGGAGGCGAGCGATTCGCCCTTGGAGGAATCGACCTTGCTTCGCGGGTTCGGGCGGCCATCGGTCCAGCGGTCCATGCCGAAGTAAGTCGTGTCCTGAGAGATCAGGTTCAACTCCTTCACGCCTTCGGCGACGAGTTGACGGGCTTCCTTGACCACGGATTCGACCGTGCGGCTGCGATGGCGTCCGCGGATACGCGGGATGATGCAGAACGTGCAGGGGTGATTACAGCCTTCGGCAATTTTGATGTAGGCCGAATGGCGGGGAGTCAGGCGGAAGCGAGGGGTGTCGAAATCTGGGATGAAGGTGGTCGTCTTGGAGAGAAACTCAGTCATGCCGGCTTCGCCGCCCATGACCTTATGAATGACCGGGACGATGTTCGTGACCTGGTCGAGGCCGATAAACGCGTCGACCTTCGGCAGTTCGACGCGGCCCTTGGCGCCTTCGACGACGGGCAGGGCGCCTTGGTAGCGCTGGGACATGCAGCCGGCGACGATGAGCTTCTGGCCTTTCTTACGGGCGGTGGCCTTGCCGTCGCTCATCTCATAGATGGCTTCGAGAGCCTCGTGCTTCGAGGCGTCGATGAAGGAGCAGGTGTTGACGATTACCACGTCGGCCTCCGAGGCATCGGCGGTCATGGACATACCGGCCTTAGCGAGGTGACCAATCATGATCTCGGAATCAATTAGGTTCTTGGCGCAGCCAAGGGAGACGAGGCCTACTTTTACGGACATGGCGGGATAAGGAGCAGAGAAGGGGCGGAAAGCAACCCCAGGCGTTAGAGAGTCAACCAGGCTTCAGCTGGAATCGCCTCTGGGCGTGCCAAACTGGTCAATCCGTAGCGGGGTAGGTCCGCCAACCAGGCGGTAACATCCGCGGCGCCCGGGAAAAGTTTCTTGGCGGCGGAGCCGACCTGCTTGCGTCGCTGGGTGAAGAGCATGCGGGCGACTTCACGGGCGCGGGGGCTTAGGCGCTTGGCGTCGGGACGACGACGGAGCACCAGCAGGCACGAATCGACCTTGGGCGGCGGGTTGAACGACTGGGCGGGTACTGGGTGCACCTTGACCTTCTCGAACACCAGGTGGACCTGTGCAGTGACTGCGGACCAATGTCCCGTGCCAACATCGGCCGTGAGACGTTCGGCAGCCTCACGCTGGAGCATCAGCACCATCATCGAGGGGTGGGGTCCGGCGCAGATCGCATCCATCCACGGCGTGGAAATCGCGTAAGGAAGATTGGCGATGACCTTGAAAGAGCCGTCGGTCGGGGCGACGAGTCCGGCGCGAGGAAAGTCGACAGCGTCACCTTCCTTCAGGTGGAAGGTCTTCGGGAAGTGAGGCAGTAGTGATTCTGTCAGGTGAAAGTGCATCGTGCGGTCAGCCTCGATTGCGTAGAGGTCGGTGCCGGCGCAGAGCAGCGTGCGGGTCAGTGTCCCGAGTCCGGGGCCGACTTCGACGACCCTGTCGCCGGCTTTGACCTCGCCGAGCTCGAGCGACTTGCGGACGATATTTCCGTCAATCAGGAAATTCTGCCCAAGCCATTTCTTTGGCATATGGGAGAGACGGGCTAGCAGGTCTCGCGTCTCGTTTGGCGAAAGTGGGCCCTCGTTCATGCGGTTTGCAACGCCTTCATGAGCGCGGCCGGATTCGGCTCACGCATGAGGGACTCGCCGACGAGGAGGGCCTGCGCGCCTGCGGCTCGCATGCGGGCGGCGTCTTCGGCTGTCTTGATGCCGCTCTCGGCAACCTTCAGGACGGACTTCGGCATGTGCGGGATGACGCGTTCGGCGAAAGATAGGTCGATCTGGAAAGTGGAAAGGTTACGGTTATTCACGCCAACCATGTCGGGGTCGTGGCGGAGGGCGCGCTCGAGTTCGGCTTCGTCGTGGACTTCGAAGAGCGTGTCCAGTCCAGCGAGCTTGGCCGAACGGTGGATTGGGACGATCTCTTCGTCAGTCAGGCCGCGGACGATGATCAGGATGCAGCGGGCCCCGGCTTGGGCCGCTTCCAGCACTTGGTAAGGGTGTACCATGAAGTCCTTACGGATGCAGGGGATGGGGCGGGCCCAGGAAGGCTGATCTTGGACGACTTGGACGAGGTCCTTAAGTTCCCCTTGGAAGTACTTCGTTTCGGTGAGAACGGAGAGGCAGTCGGCGCCGGCGGCGGCGTAAGCGCGGGCTTGGGCGACGGCGTCCACGGCCTCGCGAATCTGACCGACGCTCGGTGAGGCCCGTTTGACTTCCGCGATGACGCTGAGGCGCCCCGGGACCATCAAGGATTGGCGGAAACCTGGCGTCGACTGCTTGCCGGCGAAGGCTGCCAGCTCGGTATCCGTGACCGGCCGGGCGAACGGGGCGATTTCTCGCCGCTTGGCGTCCATGATTTCGATTAGCTTGTCCACTGGCCCTAAAGCAAGCGCTCCCGGGGCTTCTGGCAATCGTTTTGACTCCCTTCCTTACTGCCTTCTGCATCGGGTCATGCCCGGCATCGACCATCTACTTACGACCACCGCCCGACTTCGTGCACCCGACGGTTGCCCTTGGGACCGCGAGCAAACGCACCGTACTATCTGCGATTGCTTGGTCGAAGAAGTCGCCGAGCTCGTCCAGGCGATCGATCGCAACGACGACGCCAATCTCAGGGAAGAGTTGGGCGACCTGCTCTTCCATATTGCGATGCACACGCAGATGGCCTCCGAAGCCGGCAAGTTCACTTTCGACGACGTCGCCCGCGAGGTGAATGAAAAGATGATCCGTCGGCATCCGCATGTCTTCGGTGCCGGCGCCAAGCTCGTAACTTCTGACGCGGTCGTGACGCAGTGGGAGCAGATTAAACTTAAGGAAAAGGGCGCCCAGAAGCCAACGGTCTTCAAGGAGCTGCCTCCTTCGCTCAACGCCATCCTGACCGCCCGTGAAGTGTGGAAGCAGGTCCGCAAGAAGCAGCTCGACGCTGGAGCGACCGTCGCTGTCGCCCAGGTCGACGCTCAGGCCCAAGGACTGACCGAGGAAGCTGCCGGCCGGAAACTCTTCGAGCTGATCGCCGCCTGCCGCGATGCCGGCATCGATCCGGATTCGGCTTTGCGGCGGCAGACAGCCAAGGTAGTCGCCGAGGCCGAACTTCGCGCCCCTCAAGGTTGAGCATGGAGCAGGACGACCAGCCAATCACCGTGCATGTCGGCGGACGCCCCCTGCTGGTCTGGCCGTGCGTCTCCGCTCGCACCACCCGCGTCAGACTGTCGGTCAAGCCTGGGCCGAAAGTCATCCTTACTTATCCCCCGCACGCCTCGCATGCCTCCGCTCTGGCCTTTCTCCGCGACAATCTTCCTTGGTTGGAACGTGTGCTCGCCAAGGCTCGTACCGTTCAGCCTTCGCTCACTTCGCATCTGCGCAAGTTCCCGTGGGTCACCCTTGATGACCGCTTGTTGGCAATCGAGACCGAGCCGGGTACTCGTGGGAGTATCCGCATCTCAAAGACCGAAGATAAGGTAAATCTTGTGATGCCATCGGCCGATCCAGAGCAAGGCGCTGTGCGGGTTATCCGTCGCTTAGCCGAAACTGGTCTGGGTTTAGCCGTCGACCGGTTGAGCAGCAAGGTGGGCGTGACGGTTGAGCAGGTCAGCGTGCGTGATCAGACCACTCGTTGGGGGTCGTGCTCGACGACGGGCACGCTATCGCTGAATTGGCGGCTGGTTCTACTGCCGCCGATGTTACACGACCACGTTATTCTACATGAGCTTTCCCATCGCCGACACATGGATCATTCTGATCGCTTCTGGAATCAATTGGCCGCGTGGGATCCGGATTGGAAGAAGCATGACCGTGAGCTGAACAAGCGTTGGAATGTCATCATGGACCTCGGAAGATGAGTCATTCCGAAGTGGGCCAGTCGCCGGATGAAGTCTTTGATGTCGTCGATACGTGTGATGTTGTCGTCGGCCGGGAGTTCCGCCGGGAGATTCATCGGTGCGGCCTGCTTCATCGGGCAATCCATATCTTCTGGCTCCGAGGTGACGGGCAGCTCTGCCTCCAGCGGCGTTCCTATGCCAAGGATAATTGCCCTGGCCTACTCAGTTCTTCTTGCGCCGGTCATGTAGACTCTGGCGAGGATTACCTGCGTGCGGCCGTTCGGGAACTACACGAGGAACTGGGTATCGCCGTTCCGCCGTCGGCCTTGCTAGAGATCGATTACGCACCCTGGCACGCAGAACTCGGGAACGAATTCGTCCGATCTTATCTGTTACTTGGCGACCATACGACAGAGCTCGCCGAATTTGAGGTGGACTCCCTGCTTTGGCGAACTCCCGCCGAGGTCGGGTCTTGGGCCAAGACCGAGCCGGCGGTGTTCGCGACGCCGATGATGCACCTGTTTCGTAGGCAGGGCATACGCGGCGCCTTAGGTCTGTCTGCGTAATTGTTTGAACTAACCGCAGGGAGGTGCGATAGGAGGGGAGTGTCCGACGCCCCCAGAGAACATTCCGATACCCCCGCGGTGGTGCCGTGGTATCATTGGGCGTGGGTGGTGCCGATGGCCCTGTTCTTGCGCCTGTGGCTAGCCACCTTGCGTTTCCGGTGTAACGTCGATCGCATCGACGATTCCGAGGGCCCGGTGGTCTTGTTACTCTGGCACGACAAGCTTTTCGTCTCGTCGTGGGTCGCGAACCGCTACTTCTCCCGACCGGTGACGGCGCTCATCAGTACGAGTAAGGACGGCGCTTGGCTGGTCGCTTTCTTCAGGTTCATGGGTATCGCCGCGGTCCGGGGGTCATCCAATCGTCGCGGCGCCGCCGCTTTGATCACCCTCACTCGCTCCATGCGCGCGGGTAATCATACCGGCATCACTCCGGATGGACCGAAGGGCCCCGCCCTTGAGTTCAAGACTGGGGCGGTGTCGCTCGCACGCCTGACGCGCAGCCCCTTCGTCGTCATGGGTATCCGTTACGATGCTTGCTGGCGCATGCGCAGTTGGGATCGGTTCGCGATGCCGATTCCTTTTTCTAAAGTGGTAATCACTTTGGAACGAGAGCCTATGCCTGCGGATTGCGAATCAGACGAAATCATCTCCGCTCGATTAAAGGCCCGCTTGGACGAGACTTCGACTGATCGCGCGTAGACGCTCAGGCCTTGCCTAGAAGCTTCTCGGCGTACTTGGCCAGCAGGTCGGACTCCAGGTTGACCCGTTCTCCGGCCTTCCGGCCGGAGAGGTTGGTCACTTCCAGTGTGTGCGGGATGACCCAAATGCGGAAGCCATTGGGAATCAAGTCGGCCACCGTCAGCGACATGCCGTCGACGGCAACACAGCCCTTGCGCACGACGTGGCGCAGGAAGGTGTCGGAAGCCATGATATCGAGCCGCCAGTCAGCGCCGTCCTGTCCGAAGAACAGAATCTCACCACAGCCGTCGATATGTCCGGTCACGAAATGCCCGCCCATCCGATCGGTTGGAAGGAGGCTGGGTTCAACGTTGACGACCGAACCAGGGCGGAGGCCGCCAAGGTTCGTCAGCCGAAGAGTCTCGGCGAGGAGGTCGAAGCTGGCTTGTTGCCCCTGGGGATCGACAACGGTTAGGCAGCAACCGTTGGTGGAGATACTATCGCCAGACTTAGCCGAGGCGAGCAGGGGATGGTCGAGGGTCAGGCGGGCGCCGTCCTTCTCGCGGGGGGAGATGGCGACGACCTTGGCGGCTCCCTGGACTAGCCCGGTGAACATTGAGAAATAAAAAGGGGCCTTTGCAGGCCCCTGAGGTATTAGTTCTGCTTGCCGTCTTGGGCTCGCTTCGCGCGTTCTTCGGCGTCGAGCTTGGCGCGGACAGCGGCGCGTTCTTCTTCCTCGATCTGTTTTAGGCGGAGTTTCTTGCGTTCGTCCTCTTCGACGGCGCTACGCACTTCGTCTTCAACTTCTTCGGAAGCCTTCTTGAATTCGCGCTTTGCCTTTCCTAGACCGCGGGCGAGTTCAGGGAGCTTGGAACCTCCGAAAAGGAGCAGGACTACAAAAAGAACAACCCAGATGACTGGGCCATCGAATACGGCAAGAGGGAGGTTCATGGTCAGATTGCGATTGCTGTGAATGATTGACTGTCAAATATTTCAATAAGTTTTGGTTATGTCAACCCATGTCTCCCATCGTGATGTTTGGTACACTGGCCACGTTCAAGGGGTCGGTTTTCGTGCCCAAGTCCTCGGTTTGGCTCGTGGTTATGACGTGACGGGTTACGTCCAGAACTTGACTGACGGCAGGGTGTATCTGCATGCCGAGGGCGACGGGGGCGAGGTGGAAGCCTTTACTGACCAGATTGCCAAATCGCTCGACGGGCATATTCGCGGCGAGGAGATCAAAACCTTCACCGGACTGCGCACGTGTCGCGAGTTCGCCCTCCGCCGATGAATTCCGCCATCTCCGTTCGCCATCTCACCAAGGATTTCCGCATCGGCCTCCGTGGGATCAAGCTTCGCGCGGTCGATGATCTCTCACTCGAGATTCCCCGCGGTCAGGTCTACGGTTTGCTCGGGCCCAACGGCTGCGGCAAGAGTACCACGCTCAAGGTTATCCTGGGCCTCGTCTCCGCTACTGCCGGCGAAATCAGTATCCTCGGCGAACCTTCCGCCACCAGCGCCGCGCGCCGCCGTACCGGCTTTTTGCCAGAAGCTCCCTATTTCCATAAGTTCCTTACTGGCCGCGAACTCGTGCGGTATTGCGCCCAGCTCAGTGGCGTTGCCGCCGCTGAGCTCGCAGCCGCCGTCGAGGATGCGCTGGGACTGGCCGCGATGAACGAACCCGCCGATCGACCGATTAGCACCTATTCGAAGGGGATGTTACAACGCATCGGCTTCGCCCAGGCCGTGGTGCACGACCCCGAACTTATCATTCTTGACGAGCCCACCGCCGGCGTCGATCCCGTCGGTTCCGCCTCAATCGGCAGGATGATCCAGGCGATGCGCGCCAAGGGGAAGACCGTTGTTCTCTGCTCGCACCTACTCGGCCAAGTCGAGCAAGTCTGTGACCGCGTCGCCATCATGGACCGCGGTAAACTCGTCCTCGAAGGCGCCGTGGAGGATGTCCTGTCCCGCCGAGACCGCCATGTGATGACGATTGAGGCCATGACGCCCACCGCGCGGGCCGCCGCCGAAGCGGTGCTTGAGGCGCATGGCGCCAAAATCACCTCCGTCACCCATCCCCGCCGCTCCTTGGAAGACCTCTTCCGTGAACTCGTGACTGGAAGTCGCGACGCCTGATATGAAAGATTCTCTTCGCCGTACGCTTTGGATCTCCCAGGTCACCTTCCTGGAAGCCGTCCGCCAGCGCTTCTTCGCCTTTCTGCTTGTGCTCAGTGCTGCGATGGTCCTGTCCTCCGTCTCGCTCCGCGTCTTCGACTTCGGTCACGGGGAACTTAAGTTTATCGCCGATTTTGGTTTCGGTGGCATGTTTTTCTTCGGCTCTGTCCTCGCAGTGGTCATGACTGCTCAGCTGTTCTTTAGTGAGATCGACAACAAGACCGCGCTTACGTTGCTGGCCAAACCCCTGAGTCGCCCAGAATTCCTGCTGGGTAAGTTCTTTGGCGCCTGGGCGGTCTTGGGCGTCTTCGTCTTGGTGTTAGCCGGCCTGCAGGGCGTTGTCCTGTGGGCACGCGAACAGGAGTTGATTGTTGCAGCCGAGCAGGCTGGCAAGATCCCCACTACCTTCAGTATCGTTGGCCTATGCCAGTTGGTACTGCTCCAATGGCTTCGCCTAGGCGTGGTGGTAGCCATCGTTCTCGCTATCTCCTCATTGGCGCGCACCTTCCTTTTCACGGTGGTGGTTGGCTCTCTAGCGGTCGTCGCCGGTCAGCTCCAGTGGATTGCGCAGGACGCGTTCCTTCGTCCGACGGATTCACCTATTTATGCGGCTTTTCTTTGGATCAGCACCCGGCTGATCCCTAATCTCCAGCAATTCAATCTCGCTGACGCGCTCGTGCTTGGTTCGTCCGTAGTCGAAGAGGGTGCGCTGATTTCCGTCGGCTTCTCTGGTCTGGCTTATCTGGTTGCCTACCTGACTCTGGGATCGCTGATCTTCCGCCGGAGGGAAATCTGATGCGTCGCTTCGCCCCGTGGTTCCTGGTTGGCGTGCTCATTCTCGGCGCAGGGACCATGGCGGAATCCTCTTGGCGTCGCATCCGCCCGAGTATCCCCGAGATCGGCCGCAAGGAGCTTGAACCCACCCTAGGACAAGGCGTGCTGCTCGGCGTCCTGGGCGGACTTCGGACGGTTGTCGCCGACATCGCTTGGATCCGTAGCTACGTTTTTTGGGAGCGACGTGATCGTCCCGGTTGCGAGACCTTAATGCGTACGGCCTGCGCACTTGATCCGCATGCCCGATATTTTTGGGAGAACGCTGGGTTGCGCATCGGCCTAGACATGGCGCACTGGGAGATTCGTCGTCGGGGTGGCTATGCCAAGGTACCCGCCGAAACTCAGGAGCGACTTTTCCGCCAATACGCCCGCCGGGGACTGGATGTCCTTGAAGAAGGTATGTCGTATGCCCGTAATCGCACTTCCTTACTGCTAGCGGCAGGCTTCCTTGCGGAAGGAAAACTTAAGGACACCCGACTCGCGGCCGATTATTACCGGCTGGCCGCGGAGGCGCCAGATGCTCCTTGGTACGCGGCCCGGATTTGCGTGGACTTTGATTGGGGTGCCGGCCGGAAGGTCGAAGCCTACCGTTGGTACCGGAACTACTGGGAGACACGCATGCGCTCCAATGGGGATGGTTTTCCGGAAGACCTAAACAAGCTACGCATAATGGAGACCGAGCTCAACCTCGCCATCCTTCAGCGGATACCTAGACAAATCTGGGAGCGCTGATTAAAACGGCTCGTCTGACTTCTTCGACGCAGGAACACCCTTGGGGGCACGAGGCTTACGCGGAGGGAATTCGAACCACCAGCCCTTCTGCTTGTCGGCGATAAGGAAGGCTTCGAAAGTACGTTTAGTACGATTGGAGACGAACTTCTTGATTCCAGTCTTTCCTTCGTTGAGGAGTCTACGGACGTCGTCCGCGGAGATTGGCGACTTGAGCATCTCCGAGTTGAGGCTGAAAGTCTTCTTCGCACCGGCTTCTTGGGCCTTGTGCGGACAGACGCGGTATCCTGCGGTCGGGGTGTGCTGGACGGGGAGTCCGCTGACGGGGCAGGGGCCGAGGACGGGCCATTCGGCGTCGAAAGCGTCCGGGTTGCCGTCGGCACCTTCGCGAGGAGGGAAATAGAGCACGGCCTTAAGTTTGCCGCTCGGAGCCTTGGGCTTGGTCTTGCGCGGTGCCTTGACCGGCGCTGCTTCTTCGCCTTCGGCGGTAGAAGTAGCCGGCGTCTCGGTCTTTTCCTCGGTGCCGCGAGGCTTTATGGTATCCGGGTCGACGAGGTCGATGTATCCTGTGAAGTTCTTGCCCGACTTCATCGAGCGGAAGTCAGAGAAGGGGCCGATGCGGCGTTTTTCGACCAGTTCAGCGACCTCGGCTGGCGTGATCTTATGCCCGTTCATTTCGGCGTAGATCACCATCTTTGGGCGATCTGTCGAGCCGACCTTGTCCTGAGAAAGGTATTTGATACCGTCGGTAAGAATCGACTGACCATCGGTCGGCGAAAGCACGCGCGGGGTAAGTTCGGCCGAAGGAGGGGGAGAAGTTACATCCTCCAGCATGGTCGCGACCTGTACCTTGATGTCCTTGATGAATTCAGGCGCGGAAAATTCGGAATGTTCAATCTGCTTCAGCTTATATTCCCATTCACCGGTCAGTAGCGGCTCCACCAAGAAGGACATATTTTCACAAGTATGCGTGAGAAATTGATGTAATTGGAATGCTTTCCCCTGTGGGACAAGTTCCTTGCCTTGGCGTTCGATGTAGGTCTTTGCGAGGAGTTCTTCGATCGTCGCGGCGCGAGTGGCGGGCGTGCCGAGACCACGCTCTTTCATCGCCTCGGCGAGGGCCTCGTCGTCGACGAGCTTACCGGCGTTTTCCATCGCGCCGAGGAGCGAGGCTTCGTTGTAGCGAGCTGGCGGCTTGGTAGCGTCTTCTTTGACGTCGACGCCATTGACCTTGGCCTTGGCGGGGGAGCCGTCGGCGGTAGCGAGGGCGGGTAGGCTGGCTGAACCTTCCTTATCCTTATCTTCCTCCGCTTCGGCTTCCTGCCCCCAGACGCCGCGCCAGCCAGCCACGACGAGGACTTTACCGGTCGTGCGGAAGTTATGTTCGCCAACGAGGGTGGTGCGGACGGTCTCTTCGAATTCCGCCATGGGGAAGAACACAGCGACGAAGCGGCGGACGACGAAATCATAAACCTTTTGTTCGACATCGGTTAGCCCGTGCGGGACGGTGCCCGTCGGGACGATAGCGAAGTGGTCGCTGACCTTCTTGTTGTCGAACACGCGGCGACCGGCGGAATCAACCCAGCCACTGCGGAGCGCTTCCTTGGCGAAGACGCCGGCGGGGTGGGCGCCTTCGAGCGACTGGAGGGCCGCCTTGGCGTTCGGAAGGTAATCCTCGGGCAGATACTGCGAATCGGTGCGAGGGTAGGTAAGCGCCTTGTGCTTCTCGTAAAGGGCTTGGGCAACGCCGAGGGTGGTCTTGGCTGAGAAGCCGAAACGTCGGTTACACTCGCGCTGGAGGGTCGTAAGATCGAAGAGGCGCGGTGCACTTTCCTTCTTCGGCTTGCGTTCGTCGGTGACGATTCCGATTCCAATCTTGATCGACGTATCGGCTGCATTGCGAGCTTGGGCCTCATCGTAAAAACGTTCGGCTTCCTTGCGGTCTGTAACGCCGGGCACCTGGGCGGCGCCACGGTAACCTCCGTTCGAGATTTCGAAGTCTCCTTCGATCTTCCAGAAGGTCGTCGGTACGAAATTGCGGATTTCGAACTCACGCTTTACGATGAGCATGAGCGTGGGTGTTTGGACGCGGCCGACCGAGAAGACTTCGCGCTTCGCTCCGCCGATACGAATGGTTCCGCTGCGGCTGCCATTCATCCCGACCAGCCAGTCGGCCTGGGAACGGCTGATAGCGGCTCCCAGCAGGCCGGCTTTGGTCGACTCGGGCAGTAGGTTCTCAAATGACTCGGAGATAGCCGTATTGGTCATGCTTGTCAGCCAGAGCCGGCGGACAGGCTGCTTGCAGCGGGCGAGCTGGTAGATGTAGTGGAAGATGAGCTCGCCTTCGCGGCCGGCATCGCACGCGTTGACGACCGTGCCGATATCGTCGCGACCGAGGAGCTTCTTAAGGAGCTTGTAACGTTCGCCGTTGTTGCGCTCGCTGATGACGACCTTCAGGATGTCTGGGCTGGCCGTTCCGTCGAACTTTTCGGGCAGCATCGGCAGATCCTTGAGGACCCAGCGTTTCCACTTAGGGTCGAGGTCCTCGGGGTCCTTGAGTCGGACGATATGTCCGATGGAAGAACTGATCACCCACTTCTCGTTCTCGAAGTAGTCGCTCGTGGCTTTGGGGACCTTGAGGACCTTAGCCAGGTCGGTCGCCACCGAGGGCTTCTCGGCGATGACCAGGATCTTGGAACCAGCGGGAGCGGCGGCTTCGGTGGAGGACTTGGATGATTTCTTGCGCATGCGTAGGATGATAACCGATGGTCAAATCCGGTTACATTCCCTGCTCGGCAAAGGAGTCGTCAAGGGCGGCAATCAAGTTGGAAATGGTGGCGTCGGTCTCGTCTCCCATATTGGAGATGCGGAAAGTCTTGCCCTTCAGTTTGCCGTAGCCGCCATCGATGACGAGCTTGTGGCGGGACTTGAGGGTCTTGTTGAGGCGCTCGAGGTCAGCGTTACGGTCGTTCTTGAAGCAGTTGAGACCGCGGGTGCCGAACTGGACTTCCGGGAGGAGCGAGAAGCCCTTAGCTAAGCCCCAGGCGCGCATTCGTTCATTGAGACGGAGGTGGCGGGCGTAGCGGTTTTCAAGGCCTTCGGCTTCGACTTCGAGTAGGCGCTGCTGCAAGCCATAGAAGAGCGAGATGCAGGGCGTCGAAGGGGTCATGCCCTTGACGTGATTGTCATGGAACTCAATCAGGTCGAAGTAGTAACCGCGATCGGGAGACTGCTTGGCACGTTCGCGGGCGCGTTCGCTGACGGCGAAGATCGCGAGGCCAGGGGGTAGGGCGAGAGCCTTCTGTGAACCGGTGAGGAAGATGTCGATCCCGAGCTCATCCTTTTTGATTGGGATGGTCGAGAATGAGCTTACGGTGTCGGCAATCGAGATTACGTCAGGGAACTCACGGACCACGGCCATGATGTCGGCGATGGGTGAGAGCGTGCCGGTCGAAGTCTCGGAATGGATGAAGGTGATGCAGTCGAACTTGCCGGTGGCGAGGGCCTTGCGGACGGCTTCTGGGTCGATGGGCTTACCCCAGTCGAACTGGAGGGCCTCGGCGTACTTGCCACAACGCTTGGCGACGTCGTTCCACTTGTCGGAGAAAGCGCCGTTCATGCAGTTGAGCACGCCCTTGCGGCAAACGTTGCGGAGGGCGCCTTCCATCACTCCCCAAGCGGAGCTGGTGGCCAGGTAGACTGGGTCCTGGGTGAAGAACATGGACTGCAGGCGGGGCTGCATGTCGTTGTAGAGTTTGACGAAATCGCCAGAACGATGCCCGACCATGGGTTTACCCATGGCCTGGATAATCGAGTCAGAGACGGTCAGGGGTCCGGGTATATATAGACGATAGCTCATCGTTGGAAGGTGGTCAGGAGGGAGGTAGGGACTTCGGGGTTCTCGAGGCGGACGATCCGACGGTTACCCTCAGCGAGGGTGGCGGTCCGGGGTTTCCAGGTCGAGGCGGCAGATTCCTCCATCTGGGTGAAGGTCATAATAACCAGTAGGTCACCCGGCTTGCCTAGATGGGCGGTGGCGCCGTTCAGGCAGACCTCCCGGGTCCCGGCGGGGGCAGGGATGGCGTAAGTCTCGAAACGCTCCCCGTTAGCTAGGTTGCCGACCAAGATCTTCTCGTAAGGGAGCATGCCGACGAGGGCCATAATCTCCCGATCTATGGCCAAGGAGCCCTCGTAATCGAGGCGGGCCGCGGTGACCTCGGCTCGGAGAAGTTTGGTGCGCAACAGGTGTACGAGCATGGCGCTAGGTCGTCCTTCTCAATCGGGATGGTTGCCTTCGTCAAACAACTTTGCATCAATTCGTCCATGTCCGCGAAGCACAGAGGGTTCTTTTCCTCCTTGGGAGAGGTCGTGGCCAGCTATGCCGTAGACGTAGTCTACGAGCGCCGCAAGGGGCCCGGGGCGACCTTGCTGGGAGCCTTCCTGAAGGTACTTTCATGGATTTTTGAGGTCTTAGTCCGCCTGCGCATCTGGCTCTATCGTAACCGGCTTTTTCGCGATACACCCCTCGGTTGTAAGGTCGTGGTCGTAGGTAATCTCACCGTCGGCGGCACCGGAAAGACCCCGATCGTACTCAAGATGGCCCGCGTGCTCACGGCGCGCGGACGCAAAGTCGCCATCCTTTCCCGCGGCTATAAGGGAGCTTCCGACTCGATGTTGAAGCGATTCTGGCGCTGGTTGATCCAGGGCAGTCGCCCCGATCCGCTCGTGGTTTCCGACGGCAAGTCGGTCTTGGTTGGCCCGGATGAGGCCGGTGACGAGCCTTACATGCTCGCGCAGAATCTCTGTGGTGAAGGCGTCATTGTCATCGTCGATCGCGACCGCGTCGAGGGAGGCCGGTTCGCACTCCGGCGCTTCGGCGTGGATACAATCCTGCTCGACGACGGCCTTCAGTACCTTCCGCTACGCGGCCAGATTAATCTGCTCCTCGTCGACAGTCGCGACCCATTTGGTAACGGCTCGTTGCTTCCGCGCGGTGTCCTGCGTGAGCCGATTTCCAACCTGAGCCGAGCTTCCTATGTGTTCGTGACAAAGTCCGTTGGCCCGCCTGATCCGGCTCTCGTGAGCCTCATTCGTCGGCATAATGCCAAGGCCGAGATTATCGCCTGCTCGCACCGTGCTTGCGAACTCGTCGAAGTCGACGGACCTAAGCGCCTTTCGATGGCGGACCTCAAAGGTCGTCGGGTCGCGGCTTTCTCAGGCATCGCGACCCCAGAGCGCTTCGAGGAAATCTTGATCAACCATGGAGCGAAGATTGTCGCCAACCGTCGCTTCCTCGATCACCACGCTTTCGTGGACGAAGACCTCGACGAGGTCCTCGATCAAGCTATGCAGGCCAAGGCCGAGATGATCGTCACGACGGAAAAGGATGCGGTCCGCCTGCAGGCGCGCTTCCGCCCGCCCATTCCGCTGATGTTCGTCCGCCTCGAGGTGGAGATTCTTGGCGATGCGGACGGCTTCAATGCGGCCGTTGAGCGAATCTGCCTAGGGCCTTCTATTTCTCCGTCTGTTCGCTAAGGCGAGCTTGAGCGGCCTTGGCAGCCAGCTGAAGGAAAGTATCCTGCACTCCCGGTGCGAGTCTTCCCATGGGCTCGCAGTTCACGTACTCGCCATCGCAGGTAAGGGCTTTGGCATCTCCTT
>Ga0209190_1000318_pt1 | contig 35374 bp, 20 predicted proteins | sample M_140205_XF_Meta_FD_187315 | JGI IMG/M metagenome (GOLD analysis project Ga0209190, IMG submission 187315) | Freshwater microbial communities from Lake Montjoie, Canada to study carbon cycling - M_140205_XF_MetaG (SPAdes) (version 2) | ecosystem: Environmental > Aquatic > Freshwater > Lake...
AAGAGGCAGCACCCCTGCCTCTTTTTTAGCTATTAGGTATAAGTTCTTTGCTTGCTTGAATACACCTTTGTAGTGGACACCACTAGTGTGTATTCAAACAATCGTAAGAATTAGATTTTAGCCTGTTATTTAAGGTAAAGAGCAAACAATGGCTTAAATTGTGGTGTTGGCTAAAGCTATGATTTGGGGGAATTACTAGCCATAGGGTTAAACTTGCACTCCTTTTTATAGTGCATGGTCAATCTTTGAACTTATCCATGGGATACGGTGACTAAGTTGCCCGGTATTCCTAAAGCTTTTGCCCCCAACTTAATTAACGCAGGTTGATCTATTTCGCTTTTGGCACCTGTACTTCCCAGAACGAACACCTCATCACCAACCTTTCTGTAAGGTGCAAAGCGGATGCGATTAGAAAGCTCAATTAATATGCCCTGCGGTGGAAGAGGGAGACATTTTATAAGGTTTTGAAATCCGGCTGTCGGGCCGAAGATTTCAAATTGCGAAGCGCCGAACGTTTGGCGAACCTGATTGCAATGATGTATATCCTCGCATGGCGAGTGTTATGGCTGACGATGGTGAACCGCAAATCGCCGAAGTTGCCGGCGAAGCTGGACTTCGCAGGCATGGAAATAAAACTTTTTTAATACTTGGTTCCCCTGAAAGATGAATCACGAAGGAAAACCGTCGGCATCTTTCTGCTCCGATTGGCTCGGCTCGAAGGCTATCTGAACCGAACGAGTGATACGCCACCAGGCAACATAGTTCTTGTGCGAGGCAGGGCCCTTTTGACCAATATCCACATTGGGTAGTGCCTGGCCAAAGATATAGGGAATTAAAGCTTTACAGTACGCTTACAGACAACCTAAACAAAGTATACTGCAATCGAAATGACGCCAATTAAAATCAGCAGGAGATTTCTCCCAAGCCCTATAGTGTTAAAAAGTGCAAGGGAGTAACTAATCTACTTGTGCAGGGTTTTTGTTTTTCTGCGGCACCAAGATTAGGACCAATGTGAAAAAAAATTAGCATTTAAAAATATAATGCTGAAAAGAAAAAATGGAGCAACCAAACTAATAAATAGTTTGGGGGGGACTTATGTGAGCCACAAAGACTCCATAAGTGTTAGTGGACTCACGGGTTTTGCGAGACTTTTTATTGAATGAAAGTGATCTACCAAAATAAATAAAGCTTTCAACCTTAAAATAGAGCGACCAGTCTTTACGTATGTTTTGCGAAATTAGCAGAGCGGATGTTGTTAAAATATAGCAATGGGGGCTGTTAAATAGGGTTAGTTTTTTTTTTGCTTGAAAATAAGATTGGGTGAATTTGACATTTATTTTTTAAAGGCCATATTAAATATGAAGGAATCTGACAAAAAAAAGAAGGAATTGGGAATGAAAGATGTTGTTGTTTGTTTGCTGTTGACATCATTTGGGTTTTCTCAGGTATTTGGGGAGCGCCCTTCTTTTCTTCCAGATTTACCGTCGAAACCTCAAAATTTTTCTGAGGATAAAAAAGCAAATATTGAAAAAGGGACAAAAAAAAGCAATTCCAAAAATAGGATTATTGAATTAAAGGTTAGTGAACAAAATCAGATTTTTGACGGTCGCCCTTCATTACTTCCAAATATACCATTGAAAATCAATATAAATAAGTTGCAAAATCCTCAAGATGAAGAAGAAATAGATGTCAAAAAAGATGCCAGAGTAAATGATCCGGTTATTGATTTAAAGGCTGATGAGCACCCACCGATTTTTCCGACTTTGCCTTTGAGTGTCACCTCGGATAATAATGCTAATTTAGATTTAAAGAAGAGTAAACCAATACCTTTCGTCGAACAGCCTGAAGTCGATAAAAAGCAGCAAAAATTTCCAGATAATGTAAAAGTAAATGTTGAAGAAAAAAAGGGTGGTTCCGGCGATCGTAAAGCTAGACCAGATTTAAAAATTGAGATGAATTTTCCTTTTCTGCCATTAAGCGAGACAGTGAAATCATTAGCTAATTCTGAAATCAAAGAAAAAGAGCCCGAACTCGATCTGCAATTTCCGGTTTTAATTCCAGGGATTACTACGGCGCCAAGTGAGGCTGTAACTGGGCCATTAGAAATGACTGTTCCGCGTGGGTCGCAATTGGTGCCTAATCCTGCATTGGATTTAGGCAATTCTGCTAATGATATATTGATTGAAGCTTCAAAGGTTTTAGGCCCTAATATTTCCGAAGTAGATGTTGTTCGGCCTTCTGTAACTGAGCCTAGGACTGTTCCAGAAGGACCTAAGGAAGTAGTAGAACCATATGCTGCAGGAAAGCATGCAAAGCATTGGTTCAAGAAGGGTTCGAAACTTTCATTTAACGAACCGGTAATTGATTGCTTAAGGTCCGATATTTTTAAGCATTTAAGTGTGAAAGTTTATGAACAGCAAGAGTTAATTGCTGAACCTAGGGTGTTAGTAAAACCTATCTTCAATGTTGTGCCAAGTCTTGAAACGGAAGTTACCTATCGAGAAGAAAAAAGAAAAGTAATAATTATGGTACCAAAAGAAAAGGATGAAGAAAGAATAGTTCATTCAACAAGTGAAGTTGAGGAACTGGTCATTGATGAAGTATCGGGGGCCAAAAAGAAAGTGATAAGACTTGTTCCGATGACATCAACGGTGATTGCTAAATGTGTTGAGCTTGTTCCAGAAGAATATGAGACAACAGTAAAGGTTCCAGTGTTTACCCAGAAAAATTCATCAATAACCATTCAGACATTTACCGGAATTATGGTAACTGAGCCAGTTAAAATGACAACTATGGATATGATTAAAAAGAAGGTGCAGGGTGCAATTTTAACACCCAATCCAAAATTGGATATACCTCAGACTTTTAGTCCCTAAGATTAGTTTTGGGGAGCATTACAAAACAATCAACCAAAGAAGGTATAGTGTAACGCCAATCCAAACCATTATGAGCGAATACCCAAGCCAAGTAAGAATACCTCTGATTTTGTCTTGATAAAAAGCCTTTGAAGTCCATGAAACAAAGTTTTGCAGTTTGATCATGTTTTTAAATGCTGGTTCATAAAAACCTTGCTGATGAGGTTCATTTCCAGTCGCGATAAAAAAACAGCCGCCAGTTAGGAAGGGAGGATGGTTGTCGGGGGTCAATAACCGAGCAGTAAACTGGGACATAATTGGTTCGATTTTCCATAAAAGTGAAAGAAACTTAATAATATCCGAATTTTCTTTTCTGGTAGTGTTTTGATTTTTTAGGAAAGGATAAATTGTTTTGGGTAACCATTCGATCAGAGACCAAGTAATAGCGGATTTAATTTTATTAGCAACTTCGCTGGAAACGAGATTGTTTGAGCATGAGGGGAAGGCGACACCAAAGGGTTCTTTTGGGCTTTTTGCTTGAAGTAAAGGCGCAAATTCTGAATATCCAGGGATTTGGTCAATATCGCTAAAAAAAATAGAAACTGGGCATTGAAGCTGAAGGCTGTCACGAATAAGAATTAAGTCTTTTTGCGCTGAAGCAAGTATGGGTTTTATGTTTGTTTGTGTTAAATAAGGGATTGGAATTATAACGGCGATTCCGTTTGCAGGGCAAAGAGGAAATCTCAGATCTACAACCTTTTGAGTAAAGTATGCTGCCCTAAGATTTGCTTCCGCTTTTGGCAGGTTAGTTGCCAATAAAACAGATTCGGGATTGATTTCACTGACGGGGGTTGGTTTTGAAGTTGTTGCTGAGATATCAGGTTGAGGCATTTCTTGGGTTTGTGGGGGGGGCGATGCTGGAATTGGCAAAGAGCTTTGTTTTTGGTTTAAGGTTTCAGGTTTAAGGTGGTTCGGGTTAGTTTCGACATCTATAGTAGTCGCCATAAAATTAAAATTGGAGGACCTTTGTTCTTCAGAAAACGACTTCCATTGTTCGAGGTACTCTGTTGCAAGGTTTGATTCTAGCGAGCCAAGGTTGCAGTTATTTCCATATGTGATATACACACCATCGACAGTAGGAAGGCAATGCGAGTCTTGCCATATTAAGTTTCTCGTGTTTTGTGAGTGTAGTTTCAATAAGTGGTTCAGTCCCGAAGTGGGGTGGCCAATTGTTAGGAAAATTGGGGTTGTTGATATATCAATATTTTGAACTTTTGTTGTTTTTAGGCCGTTGTCCCAAGCTGAATCAATATCTGGGAAAGGAGATGAAGTCAAAAAAAATGACGAGTAAAACCAAAGAAACCAAACCATCCAAATGTGAACATATAAAATCAAGAAAAACAAGGGCAACCAATGGTCTCGGATACCTGGTCCGGGGAATCTGACAAACCGTTGAAATTCGGAATAATTATGCAAAAATTGAAATCCTATTATACATATAAAAATAAGTAGGGCGTGAAGAACCCATTTTAAAATCAGCAAAAGTGTATTGGCTGAAGGATTATGTTTGCTAACCGGGGCGATAACTGCCCAAATCCATGCTGTTATATATAGAAACCATTCCGCCATGATTTTGACCTCTCAATTAATTACCGCTTAACCATGAAAAAAAAAGAAATGCTATGATTGGAATTGTCGTTGAAAATAATAGTCCGGTAACCACAAGCATTGATTTGAAAGCTTTTGCATTTAGTCGAGGGTAAACATTAGTCTGCATGGGGGAATCCCATTCAAAGGTTAGCGGTGTTTTCTTTTCATTTAGTTTGTGTGCGGTTTTTTTTTGCCAACCAATCAATTCGGAGGAATTTTCGTTTTTTGTTCCATGGAATCCCATTACGCTGGCAAGGAAAAATATTTCAAGGTAGTCTATGCTTGAAAATTGTTCGGCAAGTTTTGCTTGATCCCAAAACTGCCAAGCCCTATCGTTGGAGTCATAAAATTCTATTTCAAGTTTCTGCTCATTCCACTTGTTGGCCCAAGGGCATGAAGGATGGGTAAATAATTCGTCAAGCCAACAAATAAGAGGATATCGTATGCCTAAAAATTCTGATCGGATTGATTTATTATTTGAATCGCCGGAAGATGTTTCATTGCTAAACTCAGATTTTATTTTCTTTTTTCGAATGGAGTCGATTTCAGGAATATCTGTGAGCAACTCGGACAATGTTGCCCTTTCAGCGTGAAAGTTGAGGTCATCATTTTTGTCAATGGACTCTAAAACTAAAAATGCCCGTTGGAAAACTTTAATAATTGGTTTAGCCAATGCTGGGTCCATTTATTTCATTCCGTTTCTTAATATTGAATATTGAAATCCCAATTTGCTTAAGGTACTATATTTTTGATGCTAGTGAAATAGTTATTGGTATGAAGTTAGATTTTAAAAATTAGTGATTGTAAGAGGAATAAATGGAATTCAGGAGCATTCATTGGAACGAAGGAATGTTTCTCAGGCCGCAACATTTTCAAGCGGCCGACCGGTGTTCATTTAATGAACGTGCTTTGTTGGTTAGCAGTTTATTTCCTTATAATTGGGGTTTCTGGGACCTTAAAATTAGCCTTTCAGCCCTTGAAAATTTCCGTCTCGTTGTTAATTCTATAAAAGCGCGTATGCCTGATGGCACGATAGTTGTTGCACCGGATGATGGGCCTATTCCAGTTTTAGATTTAAAAAAGCACTTTGAAAATTCCTCTAAGCTTACCGTCTTTCTGGCAGTTCCCCAGCACCCTCTAAGCCCCTCAGTGTCCCCGGATTCCCCTCCAAGGTGGCGGGTTGAAAGTCGTGAAATTCTTGACGAGAATACGGGTTCTAATCCTGAAATTGTTGAAGTTAGATATCTTAATTTTAAATTAGCATTAGAAACTGAAAACCTGGCAGGGTTTTTGAAAATTCCTCTTGTTCAGCTTGAAAAGTCATCTAACTCTTCCGGTGCGCCTCAAATCTCAAATTCTTTTATACCCCCTCTACTTTTTTTTGATATCTGGCCCAATTTAAAGAATGATATTATTGATTTGTTGTTTGACCGGGTATCTAGAAAACTGGATGTATTAGTGAGGCAATTGCCAGCAGTTGGTTTTATGGCCACCGAAACGGGTAGATTTACATTTTTGCAATTGCAAGCTTTGGGTGAAGTTAAAACTATCCTTTCACCTTTAGTAAGTTCCCCCGGATTGCATCCCTTTTTGGTTTATTTGGAATTTTCTAAGATTATTGGGAAAATAGGATTTTTCACACCAGAACGGGTTCCACCTGAGATTCCCTTGTATGACCATGATCAACTTGGGAAAACTTTCTTTCAAATTAGATTGATAATTGAAAATATCCTAAACCTTTTGGTTGAACCAGAATATAAAGAGAGATCTTTCATTGGTGCTGGTTTAAGAATGGAAGTCCCTCTGGAATCCGGTTGGGTTGAAAAGGGATGGCAGATGTTTATTGGAGTCCAAGGATCGGTTTCTCCAGAACAATTAGTGCTTATTCTAACGCAACCGGGATTTTTGGATTTAAAAGTAGCTAGTTCGCAAAGGGTCGATATGGTTTTTCGGTCTGGTAGGGCGGGGCTAAAATTGCTTCCAGTCTTAAAGTATCCAATTATTTTACCAAGTAGATTTGCATATTTTAGAATACTAGTAGAATCAATTAGTGAGGAATGGGTTGAGGTTTGTAAAACCTTAAGTTTGGCTTTCCGCCTAAATGAGAAACGGATATTAGGCCCAATTCAAGATCAAAAAGTCATTAAAATTCAGTCGGGTTCGGATGAAATCAGTATGGATTTTACCCTTTTTATGGTGCCAGAAAAAGTTCTAGCTATTTTAGAAAAGACTGATATTTCATTGGATTCCGATAGATAACTTGTTTTTATTAGAAGTGCAAAATACTCGAAAAAGTAATTTTCATTTTAAATTTAAAACGATAAAAATGGGGTTCTGTTTTAATAATTTGAAATATTATGCAAACCCCCAATATTTGCAGGTTGTAGATATTTAGCTAAATCAGTAATGTTGCTAAGTTAAGCGTATGTTTTTTGTTTTAGATTGTATTGGTTCCCGAAAATTGTATTTTTCTTCTTTTGTCAAACCAATTACGTTTTAAAATAAATAGTTATAGAACAGCATTTTTCGCATTTAAAAATGATAAATCTTTAAGAAATCTTACAATACATAGTGATCTTAATTGAAAAAGTAAAATAACGATTATACTGAATAATAGTTGTATTTTGATTGTACAAACAAATCCGAATTTGTTTGTTTTGAGAAGATGTTTTAGGTAATCTTATTTTCAAGTTTCAATTTGGCATGATAGTTAATAGATGAATATTACGAATAAATAACAACTAAGGTTTTATATACTTATTTAAATTGTGAAACTGCAGATTATTAATGGGTTAAATAATGAAATGGTTTCAGGATTTTAATAAAAAAGATGAAAAAACAAGCCAGCGCTATTGGTTATCAGTTAATCATTATCCAAACAAATTTAATGACAAGGTGATTTTTAAACCATTTTTTTGGCTCCTTTTAGGTTTCACCTTTAGCCTTGGGAGTTTATTGTTTTATTTCATTTCATTACTTAGTTCAGCCGGCAAGGTTAGTGTTGTATTTATTGGTGCCGGTTACGAAGTGAACACCAATATTTCTTCAAATTATGAAGGAAAACGCATTCTAGGAGTAATTTCAGACTGGATGACTAATTATTCTTTTATGGGAATAACTCAGGTGGGGCCACTACTTACGCCAACGAGTGATTCGGTTTTTGTTTTTCCAGAAATTAACCCTAAATCAAAAGTTGCAATAGTCATGATTTCCATGGCATTAGATACTGATGAAAAAGGTTTGTTTTTATTGAAAAATGATGCAAATCCGAGAGATGAGGAGAAGGGGAAGATAAGATTTGAGACAATAATTGGCGAAATGGGAAAACTGCCTGAGAAGATGCACAAATTTGTTATATTAAGTCCGGTTTATAATAAAAACACCCTTGGCAAAGCAGGGTTGGATTTCTTTTTAAATAATGAAGTTGAGAACGAAAAAATACAAGCAATTCCAAATTTAAACGTAATTATCGCTAATACTAATAAAGAAAATTTATTTGAAGATGAAGTTTTTGGAATAAAAAAATTCTGGAATAAAACAATTACTTTGCTGTTGGGTTCAGATGAATTTAAGCATACTTCAACATACTTTGAGAGGATTGGCGCATTAGACTCTAGGCTTAATGTAACAAGCGAATCAATTAAAAATGAAATGTATTGGTTTCCGATTAAAAAAGAGGGTGAAGCCCGAGCAAATAAGGCTTTTCTGACAATTCCTAAAATTTATTCAAAACCTAATTTCGAAAACCAATTTTTTGTTAATGATTACAATTCACTTTTAAAAGAGGTTTGGTCAACCTATACGGAGTTAAAAAAAGAAGGGACTTCTCCCGTTGTTTATGCTCCAGAATTGTGGAGAGAATACGAAAAGACATGCATTCGTTTAGAGGTATTAAAAAAAAGAGGGGCAGATATCGAAGCAAAACAGCTTTCGTTAGAAATGAAAAAAATTGAAATAAAAATAGCTGAAATACGAAAACTAAATTTGCAATCGGAATCAAATGGATTTCAATACATGTGGATGGAAGGCGTTCCCGGGGAAGAGGACATGATTGCTAATTCTATATTTAAAAATTTAGACAAGGAAAAGGCCGGTTCAATTAAAGTTCATTTTGACAATTTGAAAAAAAAGGGATTACCTGAATATTCCCAAAGAAGAATAGCCTTTTTTTTAGCTCAACAAATATTAGAAGCAGCAATTTTAAGTCCGTATATAAATACGGAGAGTAATTTTGATGATGTATTGAATTTGTTATATCCAAATTCGTTTTACCCAAATGAAATTCAGACAGGCCAAATATTCCATCCAAAAAACAAAAAAAATGTAAAAGTAATTGAAAACCCAAGTGCTGTAATAGAGTTTGAAAACATTATTAAACTAAAAATAAAATCAGAAAAAGCAGCTTTTGGTTTAGGTGTAAACCGTAAAAATCATCCATATAGCGAAAAAATTTGGCCTTATATATCCAAAATCATCACGAAAGCAGATTCGGTTAAATCGCTTAGCCAAGACTATTCATTTAGCGCTTCTAAGGATGACCTAGATTTGCACCGGGACTTACAAGTACAAGCCGAACTATTGTATAATCATGCCACTGAAACTGCGAAAACAATTCAATTAGCGTTTAATATGAGAGACAACCTTGCAAGTGATTTACCGTGGCTAACTCATTGGGTTATTTTAGCAAATCCTGTTTATAATTCCGATTTCGAAGATTCCCCGTATGATTGGGGTCTTGAGATTAAAAAACTCTGGGAAAAATATCATAAACTTAACAATTTTCTTGTTTCGCTACCGACTCCTCAAATAAATAGCAAAAATGAGTTAAATCTAAGTTTCGAGTTTGAATTCCAAAAACAACAATTAGTGGAATTAAGTAACCTTGTAGATCAAGCTGCGTCCATTGCCTCTACAATCAAAAAAAACTTAAACAATTTAGCATTACGCGCATTAGAAGAGCAATCTGTTAGAAGTTGGTTGTTGATAAAAAATTTGTTAAATACACCTTTTTTTGATATTGAATTAAGGTCAAAATTGTTAGGGCACCAGTTGAAAACTGAAAAGTTTTTTACAAATAAAATTCAAGAATTTGTTGAAGATGAAAGTGATAAAGGGAATGACTTAGAAATTACCAATTATAAAAAAAGTTTGGTCCATATTGATTTTTGGATGGCTTCGTTTGGTAAAGGGATTAGGCAATACAATCTAGACCAAACAAAGAATTTAAATTTAGTCTCTGAATCGTATGAAAAACTTCGCTTAGCTTCTACCAAAAATGATATTCTGGATATAATTAAATCGGCAAAATTGCAAATCAGTAAATGCCTTTATTCAGATGAAGATTTGGTTGCTAACGTTGTTGATTATATTAAATCAAATAGCCCTGCGGATTTTCAGAAACAAGTTCCAATTTCGTATTTGTCGCTCAAGGAAAGCGACTCAATTGCTAGGACATTCCCTTGGTTCTCTTTTGATAAAAAATTTAACAAGCCTTCAATATCCTTGATATTAAAACATTCAGAAATAAGAGATTTTCTTTGTTGGCAAGCGCTTCGTACTTGGAGTGATCATTTGTATTCAGTTGAAGAAAATAAAGATCCATATTACTTAATTTTAGTTAATAATATTTTGCTTGATATTAAAAAATTTAGAGGTCCAACCAATATTTTTGAAACATTAAAAAATGTTTCAAATAGAAGTTTTTTTAATGTATTAAAATTTAAAAAAGATCTTGAGTTAGTATCTGGTTTAAATGGTGAAATTCCTTGGACTTTTGAAAAAAACCGATCAATCGAAATTAGCACTTCTTTTCAAAATGACAACAATATTTTATCTGGGAAAGTTGCTGTAGGAGTAAAAGTTTCAGATAATTTAGTTGTATTAGATAAAGAATGGAATTTTCTTTCTCCACGATTAGTTGACGCTCAAAACTTTAAAGATAATCCATCATCGGTAGTTTTAAATTTAGGTAGGCGAAATACACTTTCTAATACATCAGAAAAAGAACTAGGTATGGTTAATTTTCAATGTTTTTTTAGAGGGAAGTTTTTTCACCTTGATATTCCAATCGAGATTCGGAATCAAGCAGATATAATAAATCAAGAACTAGCATCTTTAAATAATGGTAATGTTTCATTTCGTACAAGTACCAGTTTAGCACAAGTTGCTAATGGTATAGGGTCAATTTCTTTTGTACTTGATTGTTCTGGGAGTATGGGACCGTCTGAAGATAGTTCCATTGAAGAATCAAAATATTTTCAGGCGGTTACCGCTCTGGATCAGGTTTTACGTAAAATACCAAAAGGAATAAAAGTAAGTGTTTGGATTTTTGGCCAGGCTGTTGGTGGTGGTAAAACAGTCTTGGATCCTGAAAACAATATTGTCCAAATTATTAAACCATTTACATGGGATCCTGATAATTTAGGTGTTAGAAAAAATTTGATATCAAAATTAAGATATCCGTTAGTAGAACCATGGAACGCTTCACCTATCATTCGTGCAATGTCTTTAGCTCTCAATGATTTAACAAAAACTGATGGCCCTAAGATGATGGTTGTTTTAACTGATGGTTTAGACAACCGTATAAAAAAAGATAAAATTTTAAATCCTGATTCGAAAAATGCAGATGCAGTACTTTTTTCTTTGTTAAACTTGAAAAATGTGCAAGTTCAAGTTGTGGGTTTTAGAGCGGTACCTGAGGAAGAAGAGGAGATGAGATCACAATTTTCTATAATTGAAACAATTGACCCCCCCGGCAATTTTGTAAGTGTAAAATCTCTTGACGCTTTGATAGCAAGGATAAATAGGTTTTTATCGCCTTCAGCATCTGTAAGAATTGAAGATTTGAACAATTTTAAACCTGATGGTTTAGAAAATAAAACACTGGAAATTTCAAAATTTGGTTCAGGGGATCGGTGGATTCCTGGTGGGCTTAAACCTGGTTTTTACAATAGCAAATTAAATGATTATCCTGCAATAAGTAAAGATATTAAAATAGAACATAATGATAGACTTTTAATTGGTTTAGTTAAATCTGATTCTAATTTGCCATTTCAATTTAAAAGGTTGTTAATATCTGAGACTGATTTTATAGGTCGGCCTAGTATTGAAAAGCAAAATTGGCGTTCTTCAATCCTTGCAAATAAATTGCTTAATAATAATTGTAAACTTTTTACAGTTTTAGAAAAAAAATATGATTCAAGAGAAGTTCTTATTTCTCAAATAAAACCCAAAGAAGTGTGGTGGGAATTAAAAACAAATAATAAAAAATTTATTATTCCTAAGTTTAAAGTAACTAAATTTAATGATTTTCCTGCCCAAGCTTGGTCAATTGAATCTTTAAATTGGCCTACTGATTTATTAATAAATGATCAACCAGCACCCGTGGTGTCATTATGGTGGAATTCTGATCAAGAAACATCTTTTATATCAAAATTAGACAAAGGTATAGATTTTAATTCTTGGGGTGATTTAGAAGGAAAAAAAATTCAAATTGAAGGTAAAACCGTGATGGTTTCTAGTTGTTCTATTCAACCTTTGAATTTATTAAATAAAAATGGCTTTATGGAATCTCAAAATGCTATGGTGTTAACAATAATTCATCCTTCAAATATGTCATTAATGGTCAAACTTGAAGGGCTAAATAATTTAAGCAAGGAAACACATTGGTTTAAAGGTAGCGGTCAAACAGTTTTAGTTTTAGGTCCAGTTGAGTTGACTGCCCCATTACCATCTTCAATTGTTATTTCATCAGTCGACCAAATGAAGAAAAATGCTGAATCAAGAGGAATGTTCTTGGAATTTTCTGATTTACCTAAACCTGATATTAACGATGTATTTCCTGTGCCGATTTTAAATCAGCCTTAACATTTTAAAACGAGAATATACCCTGCATTATGCAAGTATTTCATCAAAATAATCATGATTGGTTTAGTGGCGTTGAAAGAACGTCTATATCTAATCTTTTTAATGGTATTTTTAGATTCATAAAACCAATCAAAATTTTGGTTTTTTTTATATTTCTGTTTTTAATTGGATCGTCTTTTTTAATACTTTTAATTAAGTTTCACAACAGGGGCGGTTTCTTAGTTCCTATTAGTATTATTAATTACGAAGATATATCAATTTCTAACTCTGGATCTTTACGAATATATTTAAGCACTTTTAAAAATAAATTTTCTTTAAACCTTTTTCCTGGCATACCAAGCACTCTTCAGACAGAAAAAGATATTTTAGATTTTTTGAATAAAAAAAATAAAGCTTGTATTCATGATAATATTGTTTTCAGAATAGACGGTAGGGCTTTACCGTCTGGTGAAGGTGATATTATTCTGTTGCCTAGTAATTATGGAACCAGTTCAACTGTTAACGGAATCGAACTTTCTGATATCCTTAGTTTAATTATGGAATTTCCTTGCAAAAACAGGTTTGTTCTAATTGATGTTATGGCACCGTGGAATAATATTGGTCATGGCGCATTACTTTGGGATCTTGGTTCTGAGATTAATACGTCTTTAGAGTTAGCAAAATCAAAATTTAAAAATAAAAATGGAGTATCTGCAGACAGTGTCAATTTTCATATGTTCTGCGCTTCAGGTCAAGGGAGTTTCAGTCGTCAATTAGGTGTGTCTGATACACTCTTTTACGATCAAATATATCATACGTTGGACGATTTAATATTAAAAAAAATGGGTGATTTTTCAAGTTTGTTAACTTTAAAAAATATTACAAAAAAGGTTATTTCTGAGATTAATAAAAATTCACTTCAAGTTTTTGGCGTATCCCAGAATCCTTTTTTTGTGGGGTGGGGCAGGGAATTTCAATTTGTAGAACCAGAAAAAAATATTGAAACTGGTGGTGTTCTAATTCCTACCTTTATTTGGCCTGAAGAATATTCTAAAGCGTGGATTTATTTTCATCAATTAAAAGAACAGAAAGGTTACGAAAAAAGTCCAAAGATTATGTTTTCAATTTTGACTACTTTGCTTAATTTTCAGAATGCTTGGATAGTTTCAAATTTGGATCAAAATTTATTGAAAAGTTTTAATTCTGATATTAAGTATTACTCTGATTTGTTGATTGAGATTGATAAAAATAATAATAAATTAACTAATTTGGTTTCTGTTGGAGATATGAATTCTCGTTTCACAGAAATCGAACTAAAAAAGTATCGGGTTTTATTTAATTCGACTTTTGGGAATTTAAAATCCGAAAAAGATGAAGTTTTACTTCAATCTCTAAAAAGTAAAGAGTTTAATGCTACTATTGAAAAACTTTCGCCAGTTGAATTAGAATTTTTATTGTTAGATTCAATAATTGAAAGTTCAAATTTTAATTTTTACTCCATTAATTCTATATTAGATTTTATTTATAAACACCATAAGGATTTACTTGCTATAGAAACATTTGGGTTAAACCGATATGTTACCATTTCTAAAATTTATCCAGAATATAAAGATATTGATTTTTGTAAAACTTTACTAAGATCAAGAATTGAATGTAATAAATTATTTTACGTTTTTTTTAAAAATGAATTAATGTTTAACGGTATGCGCAAATCAATGGATTCTCTTGATAAAGGTGATTGGTTGTTTGAGAATGGCGGAAGTGGGCAGATGTCAAAAATCATTTCTTTTTACGAAGAAGCTGAAAAAACATCAAAACTTACATTTGTAGCTTCTAAAGCTCTTCAAAAAGCTGTTACACTTCTTGATGGTTCGTTAATTGAATTATTTCATGCTACCGAAAGTGCTTTTCCTGCAACTGTTGTTTTGTTTCCTGTATTAGATAAACTCGAAAAACTAGGAAAGTATGTTTTAAAATGCGAATTAGAAATGGAAAATTTTCCTTCCCAACCTTCTACCATTTATGATGACAAAAACATTAACGATAAACTTTCTGAATTTATTTATAATACGGATTTGTTTGTTTCGCCTTTTGAATCAGAATTAAATAGCTTAAAAAAACTTATTAATGATGATATTATTCCTTCAATATTAAATAACGATGGTAGTTCTTTTTCTGAGCATGCATATATATCGGGAAAATTTGGTGCTCATATTCCAGTGTTTGCAGATAGTAAAAATTTATTTAAATATTTTGATTTTATGTCAAAGAAAGTTAATGGATTAAAAGATTTGGTTAATTTACAATCTGATTATTCTTCAAAAAGTGATATTTCTAAAAGTTTAGATTTACATGAAGATAATCATCTCTCCTTTCTTCGTTATAATCTTATTTTGGTTAATATTTCTTTAATGCGTTCAATTGGTCTTGATGGTTTAGCTGACAAATTGAGTTATTCTTTAAAAAAAATTGATCCTTCTAAATCTCGGTCAAAAAGTTGGGATGATTTAATCAAGTTATTACCAAGAATATATTTTTCGGAGTTAAATATTTTAGAGTCTTCACTTAATTTTTCTGTTCGCGATCGTTTAAATTTTATTTTTCGGAGATCTACTTATAATAGTTCTAGTAATACACAACTTACAAAAACAAAACTACGATTAGATCATCATTTGATTATGGTTGAAAATGTTTTAAATAACAGATATCTGCATGGTTTAGATGGTGATTTTTGTCTTAAAATTATCCAAGATATAGCTTCTTATTCACTTCCACTGGTTCCAGTTCAAAGGTTTATTCCTAAAGGTGATATGTCGGTTATTACATTTGAGAATAATAATTATGAGGTGCAAAGAAAATTTTCGTTTAGTGGTGCAGTTCTATCGAGCATTGTCCCTAAAATCGAACTTATTGAAAAAAACGATTCAAAATTTAATTTTTTATTAGACAATGTTATTTTTGAAAAGATTCCTGAGAGTAAACATTACAAGATAACAGGGAAGATCAATATTTCTTTATTAAAAAATGATTCAGTAATTGTTCCTTTTTATTCATCTTTGTTGTTAAAAATTACTTATGATTCTCAGTCGGATTATTTCAGTATTCCGGTATTAATAAAACCTAATAAGCCCGAATTAGAATTAGTATTTCGAAAAATTAACGGTGATCTTTTGGAAGACAATTTTAAGTCTAGGACTTTATTTGAAGGAGAAAAATTTTCGATTTTTGTTCGTAATAATTCTCTGAAACCTAGGGAAGCCTATGTGAAAATATCTTCCGGTGCCAATAAGTTATTTCTTGCTGATAGCAAAGTCCTTTGCCCCGATAATGGAGAGGTTTCAGTCGTTTTTAAACCTAAGATACCTCCTGTCAAAACTGATACTGGTTTTTCTTTAGATTTTTCCAGTCGTGATAAAATTTTTATTGAGATTTCTGATAATTTAAAACCTACTAATATTTATCAGCAACGATTATTTAGCCCTTCAATAATAAATCCTACCGATTATCTGTTTGTACAAGATGCAAAGTATTATCCTACAAATTTACCAAATTATAAAAACCCTTCGATTCGACTTAATTTGATGTCACAAAATAAAAATCTTATACCTCAACCTTTCGTTGATTTAAGTATTGATCAGTCTAAAACACCTAGTTTTAAGTCAGGAACAGGAGCTACCTCGTTGTTCCTTAAATCTGAAAATTCCGTAGAACTTTTTTTGAAAGATATTAATTTTGATTATAACCTTCCTGATACGGGCGAAGTTCATGTAAATATTGATAATTTTAAGCGTTGTTTTAGATATGGTTTTAATGTTATTCCTTTTGGTTCTCCTTATTTACTTAGTTTGATTAAGAAAAACGAAGTTCGTTTTTCTGGGGAGTTTAGTTTTTCTGACCAAAAGATTCTTACTTTTCCTATACAAACGGATGGGGGAACATTAAATTCTACAATTGAAGTTGGTTTGTTTGATGATAAAAATACTGATTCATTTCCAACAGATTTTAGTCTTGCAGAATTGCATACTACATTTTTATCTGTAAGAAATAATAATTTTAGGTTATTGCAAAAACAAGGAGAAGGTCTTTTTAGTTTGTTTTCATTTGTTGATGATTGGAAAATTCATTGGGATGTATCTGGCTCTGTAGGCAAAAAGGTCGTTCATGCGGTAATGAAGGATGATAAAGGACAAGTGATTTCTAAGATTTCCAAAAGTATTGTTGTTGATTTTTCTCTCCCTAAATTATCTAATTTTAAAATTTTATCTGATTTAGTTGTTCCTGGTAAATCTGTTCGTTTTGCAATTAATGCTTCCGATCAGGAATCTGGGATTTCTAAAATTACTTCTTCTTTTGTTAAATCTGGAGTAGAAAAATCTATTTTAGTTGACATACCTTTAGTAAAAAGCGAAGACTTTCCTGATCAGTTTATTGGATCATTTCTTGTTCCATCAGATTTGAAAAGCCCTATTGAAATATCAATTACCGCTTTCAATGGCTTAGGCAGGTCTTCTGTTTTAACTAAAACAATTATGTTGTCAGCACCTACACCAGTATCCGTGGTGACTTCCATTAAGGGAGTTGTTAAAGAGGGGGGTAGGTTTCAACCAGGTCTGGTTGTTACTCTGTATGACGAGAAGAGTAAAAAGAGTAAAATTTTTATCTCAAATGAAAATGGAGAATTTGTTTTTGAACAACTGGAACCATTGAGTTATAAAATTTCCGTAGAAAAACCTTCTTCGTCAAGGACTGCAACTAAAATTGTTGATCTTAAGCTTGGTCAAACGGTTAATTTGATTTTAGAGCTTTTGCAATAATTGGTTAAGCGTCTACAATTGTAACTAGTTTAATTGTTGCGTATATCTGGTCAATTTGCATATGGGGTTGCAGATGGATGGTTGAATAATAAGTTCCTGGTTTTGAAGGGTTTTCTGTTACTTCCACTTTTCCAAATCTTAATGGTGTTGGCGTACTAAGGGAAATGGTACTACTACAGTATTTTTGAAGCCAATTGTTTGTAAATGTTTCGCATTCTTCTGGAGTTTTAAAAGATCCAACTTTATCTCTTCCGATTATTTTTATGTAATGTGCAAATCTAGAAACACAAAGAATGTAATTCAATAATGATGATATCTGAGAATTTTGGTTTGCAATATCTTTTGTGTATTTTTCAGGGATGTGGATTGATGGACAATTATGAAGCATTAATTCATGACCAAATCCAGATGGAGAATATGTCATTATGCCGCAAAGATCAAATAATTGCTCCATTGGGTTTGTAACAATGCATTCAACAGGGTGAATTTTAGAGAATTTCGTAGAGTCAATGCCTGTGACTTCATAAGGTAAATTAGTTATCAAACCGCCACCTAATTCGTTTTCTTTGCATCCTCTTAATCCGGAAAGCCATCCGGTTTCCATATATTCTGCTATGATCAAAGATCCAAACGGGTATATTGGATTTCCGAACGGGTATCCCGCCCCTTTTTCATCAAAGGATTCTTCAAATATAAGTTTTTTTGTTGTTTTTGAGTCTAAATTGTAAGGAATTCTATAAAGGGTTTTTGGTCCTATAAGTCCTAAAAATCTTGAGTCCGGGGATTTTCTTAGTCTTTGCCATGAAATTCCAACAGCACCTTCGATGCTTGGGGATGATTTTAAAAAACGTAATGAATTGAATGAATCTAGGCCTAACAAGTTTGAATTTATTGATGTTATAAATGGGCAAAAGCTTGCTGCAGCTACCATTGAAAATTGCTCAAGGACTCGAATATCTTGGGACATTTTACTTGAATTGCCTTTAAAAATTTCATAGTCACCAAGAATGATGCCGTAAGGTTCACCACCAGGTGAGCCAAATTCCAGAGAATAAATTTTTTGAAAGATAGCACTTTGGTCAAATTCGGTTGCTTTTGAGAAATCGTTAGATATTTCTTCCCAAGAGGCGGATAAAATTTTAATTTTTAATTTTTTGTCGTGTTCTATTTTTTTAGCAAGTAAAAAGAGGCCTTTCCAGCTTGCTTCTAGTTTCATGAAATGTTGATGATGAATGATTTTGTTTAAAAGAGTTTCGATTTTTTTGTCGATGTCTGAAATTAGATACTGCACAAAAGAACAAAAATAAGCTTTGTTTGTTAAGTTATTTATTCCTCCATTAATATTAATTACATGATTTATTAGCGATACGGCTGATAAACTATCGTTTATAAAAAATGAGTCCTTGAAAGGTGAATTCAAGGACTCATTCGTAATTTCGAAAGTAAAATTCATTTTTTATTAAAATCTAAATTTCAAATTAAAATTAACCACCTATCACTGGTATTTTAGCAACCATACGAAGGCTTGTTGTAAGTTCTTCCATTTGCAACCAAGGTTGCAAGTGAGCAACAGCATTATATGAACCAGGGCTACCTTCGATTTCTTTTACTTCAACTCGAGCCGCTCTGAGAGGGTATCTAGCTTTTACTTCTGGGCCGGCTTGTGGGTTTCCGTCTACATAACCCATGATCCATTTATTTAGCCAAACTTCGCAGTCAGAAGCTTCCATGAAGGAACCTATCTTATCTCGTGCCATTACTTTTAAATAATGGGCAAACCGTGAAGATGCCATTATGTATGGCAGTCTAGCGGAAATAGCAGCATTTGCAGTAGCTTCAGGTTTATCGTATTTTTTTGGTTTTTGAACTGTTTGGGCACCAAAAAACACAGCATAATCAGTGTTTTTGTAATGACAAAGTGGCAGAAAACCAAGTTTGCTAAGTTCAGCTTCACGCCGGTCGGTAATCCCAACTTCTGTTGGGCATTTTGAATCTGAATCACCATCGTCACTAGTGAAAATATGCAGGGGAAGGTTTTCAACCTTACCGCCATTTTCCATGCCTCTAATTGATGTGCAGAAACTTGTTTTAGCAAAACTATCCGTCATTTTTGCGCCCATTACATAAGCTGCATTCATCCAAGTGTAATCTTCATTATTAACGGGCTTTGATTTTCCCGCAGAATTTAATTCAGCTTCTTCAAAGTCGAATTCTTCAATTTCTTTGGTAGCTTTCCCGTAAGGAAGTCTTGATAATACCCTTGGCATTACAAGTGAAACGAATCGGCTATCTTCCGTTTCTCGGAAACTCCGCCATTTGATGTATTCAGGTGCTTCGAATATCTTTTCAAGATCTCTTGGTTTTGATAAATCTGTCCATTTGTCCATTCCTAGCATATTTGAAGAAGCTGCTGAAATAAAAGGACAGAAAGCGGCAGCAGATACATTAGATATTTTTTCTATTGTCGCCATATCTTCAGGGTGATTAGTGAATTCATAATCACCAATCAATGCACCATAGGGTTCCCCACCGGGGGTTCCGTATTCGGTTTCGTATAATTTTTTGAACAGTTGGCTTTGATCGAATTCGACAGCTTTTTCAAGATCTTTTGATAGTTCTTTTTTTGAAATATTCAGGAGTTTGATTTTTAGGCTAGAGCTGGTTTCCGAGTTCATTATTAAGTGGTTGAGTCCTCTCCATGAACCTTCAAGCCTTTGCAATTCTTTGGAATGAAGAACAGCCGCTAGTTGTTTCGAAATTGTTGCATCAATCGCAGCAATTCTAGCTTCGATAGTCTTGGTAAGATTCTTATCATATTTGATAGTTCCAGACATTACTTCCTGGGTTAAATTCCTGATCAAATCTTCTGCCCTTGATCGTTCAGTAATTTTTGTGGACGCAATAACTTGATCTAAAAGTCCACTTCCTGCTTTTTCAGTGGTTTGCGTTGATGTTTGGTCACTGGTTTTAATTTCATCAGCCATCTTTATTTTCCTTTTTCAAATGGTTTAGGTTATGAGGTTATTTGGTTTGTTCGCCTGAGACGCCTAAGTCGCTGGCAAGTTTTTTGACATCAGTTTCATTTTGTAAGATTTGTTCAAGTAAATCTTGCAAGTTTTCTGAATTGTCAGCTTTTGTCAGCAGATCTTTAAGCTTGTTTCTAGTTTCAAGTAGTTTCTTTAAGGGTTCAACTTGTTCCACGATTTTTGCTGGATCAAAATCATCCATGGAGTTGAATTTTAAATTAACCGCAATTTCACCTTCGCCAGTTAAGGTGTTTTCAACCTTTGCGTTCATTGCGGGGCCAAGGCGAGACATGACATCATTGAAATTGTCACGGTCTATCTGTACAAATTTTCTATCTTTAAGAGCTTTTTGAGGTGCAGAAGCATTTCCTGTGAATTCACCCATTACACCCATAACAAAAGGAAGTTCTTTTTGGGCAACAGCACCTTCAGTTTCAACTTCATAGGTAATATGAACGCGAGGTTTTCGAACTCTTTTAAGTTTGTCGTTAACGCTTTCAGCCATTGTTATTCTCCAGTATTAAAAAAATAAAACGCATTATTGTTGATCCCCGGAATTGTTATTTGTCCCAGGGTCTAAATCCAACTGCAATCCGGTTAGCTTGGAAATATATTCGCGGGCCCCATGGTCGGGAATTAATTCCGAAAGTAATTCCGGGAGGCTTAGTTTTCCCCACCGAACAGATTGACTGATAGAATATGATAGCGGAGAGTGGGGTTCAGTACGAAGGAAAAAATCAGAAATTATTTTAAGTTGCTTTAATGCTTCGTCTCTTGTTCGCACTTGGGCGCGTCCGCCTGATTGATTTTCTACTGAAACCAAGCCCGTGTTTTCGTCGCTTTCCTCGTTCGAATTTGTTTCCTGAACCGCATTTTTGTTTTGCGCAGACTCGATTTTTTCGGAGGCAAAACTTTTCAAAGCAGTAATAATTTCTTCAAAAAGATTTCTTAAGGATGAAGTTTGGGAAAGAACTTCCTCGCACTTTTTGTCGATTAAATCCGACATTTCGTTTAAAACTGACTTGCATTCTTCAATATCTTCAAGAAGTGTAAGATAGAATTCAGGCGAAGTATCGTTTACCGTAGAGTAGAATTCGTGTGGATTGGGGGCACCGCGCTCAATCCTTTTTTCTAAGGTGTCTTGATCTAGATTTTGAAGTTTGCAAACATTAACCCAATCCGCCATCGAGAAATATCGTGAGGCGCCCATTGTTGTGAGTGGAATTCGTCTGATTGGTTGCAATAAGACGCCTTCGCTATCAATTCCATTTAAAGCATTGATTGGGCCTATTTTTGTTACTATTCCTTCTTCGTCAGGCGAAGGATATAGCCCATCCCAAAAATTTTCTGTAATGTTTTTGACCAATTTGAAACCGTCTCTAATGCCAGGGAATCCTTTGGTTCTGGCGAGGCCCTCAATCAGATAACTTGCTACTTCAAGATCTTTTGCTTTTGTTGAAATAATTTCTTCGCTTAATTCAATAACTGTTTCCCAGTCCGGAGAATCATTATCTGTGTTGCTTCCTTGTTCTGTTGCCCGTTCTATAGATCGGGCTGCACTGCGGGCATCTTTGACTTTAAAATACAATGAACTTATTGAAGAATCCAATCTTGGGTCTTCCCCAAAAGGCGAATTGTTTTCGCAAGGTGCCAACAATATTTCAAAATCAAGAATTTCGGGTGATGACATATAATTATTTTGCCTTTTATGCACAAACTTTTGCTATTTTAGTGCTAACCCACCATGGTAATCGCACCTTTAACCTGGCACATTGCTGATCCGGAAATATTAACTTGTGCGGCTTTAATTTCTGCTTGAGTGTCACCTGAAATAGTGACCATTGCTCCTTGAATTGAGACTTGGCTTGAGCCTTGTATACTAACCTTTGGACTAGTTAATGTAATGCCGGAAGATTCAAGCTTAATTGAAGTTGATCCTACAGTTAGTACTATCGAACTTGATTCAATTTTTAAAGAGCTGGAACCGACTGTAAGTGCAATTGATTTTGGGCTATTAGTAGCGCATGTCCCGGATTCCACATTAATCTCAAGATTACCAGATTGAAGAGTTAGGGTATCATTGCCCTTAATGGTAGTTTCCCTGTTAGATTGAACAGTAAGGGTGTCGGTATCCTTGATTGTTGTTTCTCGCTTGCCTTTTTCAATATTGATTGAAATTCCACCATCGGAAATAGTGAGATTATCATCGCCATAAATTTTGGATTGCCTGTATCCTTTTTTGATTTCAAGTAAGGTGTTACCTTCCGATACAGTGGTGGAGCAATCCTTTGTAATTTCGATGGTGTTGTCGTTTTTAATTACAGTTTTCATGTCTTTGTTTGCTTGGATGAAAACTAATTCTTTTCCTTTGTTATCTTCGAATCGTATTTCGTTAAAATCTTCAGCGCCCCCATTTGGGGAGGATTTTGATTTTAAGCCACTAAAAAGTGCTTCGTCTGGAAGTTTGTATGGGGTTAATTGCTCGCCATTGTATAGACTTCCTACGACAACTGGTCTGCAGGGGTCGCCTTCTTCAAAAGCGACTAAAACTTCTTCGCCAACTCTTGGAAGCGAAAAGAAACCAAAGTTTTTTCCAGCTAGAAATTGGGAAACACGGATCCAATAAGATCCTTTTTTTTCGGTGTCCCAGATGAATTGGATTTTGATTCTACCGTACTTATCGGTAAATATTTCTTTTCCGGATGGCCCAGCAACAACTGCAGTATGAACACCGGGTATCAAAGGTCTCAATGTGTTAGTTGAAGGGCGGAATTTAACTTTTTCAGGAAAACATTGAAAATTATTTTCGTAAGACGGATTTGATGTAGCGTTTCCTTTGTGACTTACAGCCATAAAAATGTAGGTTTTTCCAGCTTCTGAACTAATAGGGTGCTTTTCAATTTTAAATTTTAATCCGGAATTAAAACCTGTCATTGTGCTTGAGCCCGTTACAGTTTCATATAAGGTGTCAGATGCTCCTATGACTAATTCGGAGGCTTTTTTACCATCAGCGGAAACTTGATATCCACCTGGATAAATGTATTTTTCGTAGTTGGAATTTCCTGGAATCGAAACCGAAGCACTTGCCTTTGAGACAAGACTAGAACTCGGCTTTTCAAAATTGTAATCATTTACGGTCGCTTTTCCATTGACCCACCTGTAACCATGCTGCCATGAGGTAAGAGCCCCATAATTGCCTGAGTTTTGCAAGAATTCGATGCCTTTTGTCTTAGTGTCTTTGAATGCGGCGCTCGAATCAGCAATAACCATGGTATGTTTGTTTTTTTCAAACTTATAAAAATAAAAGATTCCATATGTTTCCCAAAGCCAAGATAAGAAATCGTGGTCGCTTTGTTCGTATTGCACCATGCAGGTAAAAGGTTGGTATGTTTCAGTTAGATTAAGTTCGAAAGCGGCATCAGGATATTTACCAAGAATTTCTTGAGTTATATCTTTGATATTTTTTTCAATAAAAACATTTCGATGTTTTGTTTCTTTAAGTAATGAAAACCAAGAAACAACTTCAATTGTTGCATTTCTAATGTTGTATGCACCACTTGCCCCTTGAGAAACAGAATAAACCCGTCCATCAAACCATTGGCCAGAATTGTCGCCCTTGGCGGAGTAACACCAACTAATATTTTTGCCTAGTAATTTGGAAAGATCAACAGAATCGCTTGTGGAGATAATGTCTAAAGAAAAATGGAAAGGAGAAGAAATCTCCTCCCTTCCACTAAAGGATGAAAGTAAAAGTGCATTGTCCCCCAAACTGCTAGAAACTTGTAAGCAGGACTTTCCTTGTTCGAAAGTGGACATATTGCGCCTTTAATAATTAACAACAGGAAATAGGTTATCCCTTTTGGGCTTTAGCGACATCCCAAACAAAAGTATTATTGCCTTCTGAGGTATTATCGCTCTTGGTTGAGGTTGTTTTAAAGGAGAATTTTGTGTAGCTCAACGAGATGCTTGCACCAGGTTTATCGCCCCCTGAACTTGATGAATAACTTGAAATATAAACTTCTGATAATTCCAAGACGACATAATCAATTGTACTGTTTGTATCGCCGTTGTTTATAGTTAAAGTAACTTTGTCAATTGGTTTTGTTGCGGTGCACATTGCTTGAACAATCAAGGCATCTGATGCATCGGAAGTTCTGGATAGAGAAACTTCGCCAGCTTGCACCCCACCTGAACCCAAACGATCAGAACTATTTCCAGCCCCAACGGGATTAATTCCTCTGAAAACATTAAATGAAATACTATCAAATAGGAATAGTTTCGCTTTTTTACCAAAAACCCCAACACCTTTGTCTTTAAGATCTCCGCCGAAAGTAGCTATAATCATGATTGACCTCGTTTGAAAAGGACCCTAATTTTAAAAACTAACGGAAGGATCCAATTTCCACTAGTTTGAAATGGCAATCATCCCTATTTAGTATTAAATTGCAAGAGAAAAGCCAAGAATCTCGGCCTAGTCGTGTAAAATAATTTTTTTTCCCAAGGGAAGTTGGGCCAATGGAATCTGCTTTCCGAATGAGTTTTAATTCAACAGACACGGAATTATTCCAATAAACCCTTACAATTTCTTTTATTTTATTAAGCCAAACACCCCCTGGAAGAAATTCCTGGAATCTTGATTCGTCAAGAGGGCCGATAGAAATCCTGCATTGTCTCTGAAACATCCGGACTCTTTTTCCAAGTATCATGTTTTCACCCAAGGAAGAACCCAAGTTTTTGTCAAAAGATAATTTTCCTTGAAATTTTTTGTCGATTTTTTCCCAACCTTGGCAAAACATCTCGACCTCGACTGTTACACCCAAATAAAACGAAAGCATTTGCTGTAAATTGTCTTGGTTTCTTACCCTTGCTGAAAAATAACCTCCAAAAAAAACATAAAAAGAAGTGCCCACATGGGAATTTTGTTCTTCGCCATAATTATAAAATCCGACAATTGATTGAAGAACTGAGCCAAGACTGCTTAGTTTCGAATGAATGTTTGAATTGATTCTGAAGGTTCTTTTGCCTTGAATGGCAACAAGAAAATCAATTGCTCGGCTGTTAAAAATGTCAATAAAATCTCTTAGGCTGTCATCTTTTTCCCTGTGCCTTTTAAGAAGTTCCTCGCGGATCGGAAGAGGTAAAACACCAAGGGCTCCAGCAAGACTGAAGATAGTTGTGAATACCAAGAGTTTATCATTTGATACATCTGTTTTTTCAAGATTGTTAAAAGGATATTTTAGATCTACAGAGTTCTTGTACCTTGGCTTTAGTCCTTGATCGTTTGTCTGAATGATTTTCGAGGCCAAAGCAAAAAAGTCCATTAATTCTCCAAATTCTAAAACACACACACACTATTTTAATTATTTACCAAATGGATTAATCAATAATTTGATTTTAATTCATTAACAATAGGATGGCAATTTAATTTGACCCATGATACTTAGACTACGGGTTTATTACCTATCTTTATGGGCCATCGGTGGATTAAATCTGATGACCCCGAAAATTTGATAGCTAGCCTTGTGAAAGAGCAGGAGTCAACATAAAGGGCGAAGTACCTGTCTAAAACTGATCCGAATCCAAGCAAAGAATAAATGTCGCTTGAGTTGGGATTAAATTCGATCAATATTTCGATTCCTTGAATTACAGCCCCTCCCAGAAGGCCATTGATTTTGCCAATTGTTGGACTGGACGAAACGGATTCAATTGAATTGATTATTTTTTGATTATTTGGAGAGTTGGAGAAATTGTAAAGAGTTAGGAGTTTTTTAAGTGCACCCGCGGCTTCAGGCCCTTCACACAGGCTGACTTGGTTCAGAAGAAGGTGGGATACTAATTTCCAGCGAAATTCATTTTTATCTCCAAGGTGGTCATGGCATGGCCGAGAGGGTGGGATCATAAATATTGGAGAATTTAACGAAGGATCTTGGTCAACCATTGTAAGTTTTGGCTCTCCGCCACCAAAGGGAAGGTTGGTTGGGTAGTTGCCATTGGTTGAAATGGTTTTTATGTCAAGAATAGATCCTGATTCTATTTCTTCAGATTCAGCGCCAATGAATTGGATGTAAACCTGGGGCGCTTCCAAGGGACCGGAATCACCAGTTCCGGGTGTTTTTCTAATGGATGACCAACCAAGATTCGAATTGGTTCCATCATGCAAAAAACCAAATACTGGTGGTATAATCTGGTTGCTTCCCGAAGATGTAACTAGCCTTGCCTCTTGGATGGAATGTACCAAAAAGGCATTATGATTCCTTATTTCAGGAATCACACAATATTCTTGTTTTATTTTATCCAAGCTTATCGGTTCAGCTCTTTTGGTAAAGTAGTTTGCAACTGGAGAGCAACCTGTTTTTATGGTTTCGGGTGAAACCATTTTTTCTATGTTGGCTCCGGGGGTGGAATCAAACCCAAATAAAAGTTCAATTTTGTTTCCAGCTTTTGAAAGAATTTGTCGAAGGTTAATGCTAAAAAAAAGAAATTTTTCAGGGAAGGCGAAATATTCAGTTAAAAGCCTATAACCGGAAAATGTTCTGCTTGAACTTGGTAACATACTAGAACTATTGTCGAAGCAGGTTTGGAAAATTCTGTCGGGGGAAATGGGTATCAAACCAAACTCGGTTTTGCACCATACATCCTTGCGCTGGAAAAGAATAAGAGAAAATACTATCTGTCCGATGTTTACAGGCCCGCTCCAGAAGAAAGAAGGTTCAAAATTCAAGTAATCCCTAAATTGTATTTTTGAACTTGTCAAAGTGATACCCAGAACGGATGTATAATTTTTTCCGAGGGGGATCATTTCGTCGGAGTAGGGCGGTCGGTAAAAACCTGCATTGGTTATCTTATAGGGCCATACTTTCAATTCTTGAGTTGTTTGAAACAGACAAGGCACCTGTTGCACTGGCGGAGTCTCAATGTTGGTGTTTCGAGGTACGATTATTCCCTCGGGGGATGGTGTGACATCTTCCTTGGCTTCAAACTGAACTACAGACATGGATGGAATTGGGGCAAGAAAATGCGGGTAAAGAACATTAAGCATGGTTTCACAAGCCAGCGGAAAATCTTCATCCAGCTTTAATCTGAGCCTTGCATTTAAAAAAGCGATTGATTCTGTCAGGAGGGCAACCTGCGGGTCTTCATTTTTGGATGCCCCTAGGCGTAGATGCGAAGCAACCTTCGGGTAAAGGTCCCCAAATTCAGAAGCTTGTTTTCGCAGCACTGCGAGTTCCTGATCGTATAATTCCAGCAGACGGTTAGGCACTTTTATTTCCTATTTGAAATCGATATTCCCAATTTTTTCCGACCAATATGCATTAATAATGACCGGAAGATCGTCTGATGATAATTGTAACTCACCTTGAATTTGAAATTCCACAAAATCTTTACCGTTGTCGTCGGGAACAGTTATTATTTTGACATCCACATTTTTTAACCTAGGTTCAAAATACATCAAAGTGTTAAGGATGTCCGTTCGTATTTTTTCCTGTTGGTCCTCCTCGGAGATGCGCATGCTGGAAAAATCAGGAAGTCCATAACAAACGACCGAGCTTAAAACTTCAGGGAATTCTTTATTTGGGGTGTCCCAAGGCCTTCGGGTTATCAGAAGCTTGTTTAAATCCTCTGTAAACTTTTTTCTGATCGTTACATCATTTACTGAAGTTTCCAATTCAGAAGGATTTTCTCTGATCCTCTGGAATAGCCCAAGGACTTTTAGAGGTGAAAAGGTCATGTTCTAGTTAACACCCGAATTTTTTACAATGAAAAATAGAGACCACCAATTGCTATAGGTTACTGTTTTTGGTGTAATGTGTAAAAGTAATTGTAAAAATAATTTGAACAGCAAATGCGTTTAATTCAAAGAGAAGCTGATGAATACCAAAAAGACTAAGATTGAGTTGTTAGGTAAGAAGAAAACTGAATCCAGTTCAAAAACTAAGAAGATCCCTTTAAAAGAAATTTCTGGAGAAGATGCAGTTTTTCAATGGATTGTACCTGAAGCCCAAAGAAAAATAACATTGTCTTCAGGTAAAACAGGTGAAAGTTTAGAGGTTTATTCTCCTGATGGCCAATTAGAATTTCAGTTAGTCTGGACATCTGGAGGTCCTATTTTGAAAATCGCAGTTGCAAAGCTTGAATTATGTACAACTGGCGAAATATCAATGAATTGTGATAGTTTTAATGTGTCAGCTTTGCAGGGGATTTCCATGGAAAGCAATGGTTCAGTCACAATTAAGTCCGATGAAATCAGGGCCAAAACAACCAAATCAATCCACTTGGATGGTGAAAAAATTCGATTAAATTCTCCTGAAGGCGAAGACAAGCAAACAAATCATGCTTCGGTATTGCAAGTGAAGCATGATTGCAATCATTCCTGAAAACTGATCAGTATTAGCAAATCTCAATGTCATATAGTTCAGATGAACTTGCTTTTAGGTTCACTTCCCTGATCTGTTTTCCATCTGCGATCATTCCGAGTATTTTTCTGGAAATGTCAGGCAGAAGTGTAGTATTGATTATTTTATCAACAATTCTAGCTCCGCTTTCTGCTTCATTGCAACGAGCCAAAATTGCGTCTACAAGTGATTTATCGTAATTCCAATGAGCCTTGTAACCTTCCCGTACCCTGTCTCCAACCCGATCTAGTTTGAGGTTTACGATTTTGCGAAGAATTTCTTGGGAGAGCGGGAAGTAAGGAATTACTGTAATTCTTCCAAGAAACGCATCTTTGAACGATTTTAGCAACTCTGGCCTGAGTTGTTCCCCGAGCGCTTTAGCGTTTGGAATGGTTTCCGGATCGGCACAAAGCTTGAGAATTTTGTCAGTTCCCGCATTGCTGGTCATCAAAATTATGGTGTTCTTAAAGTCAGTTTCCAAGCCTTTTTCGTCTGTCAGACTACCTTTATCAAAAACTTGAAAGAACAAGTCGTGTACGGATGGATGTGATTTTTCGATTTCATCCAGTAACAATAAGGTGTTTGGTCTTCTGCGTACAGCTTCGGTTAACACACCACCTTTCCCGTAACCTACCAAACCAGGGGCAGGGCCTGTAAGCCTCGATGTCATCATTTCTGATTTGTATTCAGACATATTGATAACGGTCATAGAAGATTCACCGCCAAACATCATGTCAGCCAGAGTGATAGCGGTTTCGGTTTTGCCAACACCGCTGGGGCCAACCAGCATAAAAACACCGACAGGCAGGCGGGGATCGGTTAGTTTTGCCCGGGATGTTTGGATTCGTTCTGCAAGAATATCCATTGCGTGATCTTGCCCAACGACTCGACTTTTAAGCGTGTTTCCCAATTCAAGCAAGGAGTTGATTTCGTTTCGAACCATTTTTCCTAAAGGAATACCTGTCCAACCTGAAACAATTTCTGCAACCACACTTCCATTGACCACTGGGTGAACTAAAGGTTTTTCACCTTGAAGTTTGGAAAGGGATTCATTCTGTGAAACTAATTCTGCACGAAGAGATTGCCTATCAGTATCTGATAGTGGGTTTTCGGCTTTATCATTAATCGGGGTGGAAAGTTTTTTTCTTAGATCCCTGATCTTGGTAACAAATTCTTGTTCCTTGGCCCAATTTTCTTCCAGCATTGCCTTTCTAGCTTTTTCTTTTTCAAGCTGGCCTTTTAAATCAATCAATTCCTCGCTATGAGTAGTGCCAAATTGAGTTTCTTTTTCCCAGATGGAAATAGTTGTATTTAAGCGATCAATTTCTCGTGTGGAATCTTCGATTGCTGGTGGGATGGTGGATTGGCTCAAGGCTACTCTTGCGCATGAGGTATCAAGTAAGCTGATTGCCTTGTCAGGCAGTTGCCTGTCCGGAATATATCTCTGAGAAAGGCGCACTGATTCTTCAATTGCTTCGTCCAAAATTGAAACGCCATGATGTTTTTCAAGTGAAGCTGCAATTCCGCGTACCATATCAACAGCTTTAGCTCGGTCTGGTTCTTCAACGCGAATCAATTGAAATCTTCGCTTTAATGCTGGGTCGTCCTCAAAAGATTTTTTGTATTCATCAAAAGTGGTAGCTGCAACTGTGCGTAACTCGCCACGGGCAAGTGCTGGTTTCAAAAGGTTCGCAGCATCCCCTGAGCCCGCTTGGCCACCTGCGCCAATTAAAGTGTGGGCTTCATCAATAAATAAAATGATTGGTGTGGGCGAAGCTTGAACTTCGCTGATAACAGATTTCAATCGATTTTCGAATTCGCCTTTGACGCCCGCACCGGCTTGTAGCAGTCCAATATCAAGCGAGCGTAACGATACATTTTTAAGTTTATCGGGAACATCTCCTTTTACAATTCTTAATGCAAAGCCTTCAACCACTGCAGTTTTACCCACCCCAGCTTCGCCTGCAAGGATAGGATTATTTTGTCTGCGTCTGGTTAAGATGTCGATAACTTGTCTGATTTCTGGGTCTCTGCCAAGAACAGGATCTATTTTACCCTGCCTTGCGATTTCAGTCAGGTTTTGCGTGAATTGGTCTAAATTCGGAGTTTTGGAATTAGGGTTTACTTTTCCAGGGCCACCAGAAGAAGATGAACCATCATTCCCAGAAGCCATTACTCCGGGGTTTTCTTTGCTTTCCTGAAAAAGCATGGGAAGTTCTGCAATCAATTTGTCGGTTTTTATTTTACCCAGTTCAGAGCTTGAGGATTTCACCCTAGATGCTAGATCACGATCTGATAAAGCTGCAGCTAAAAGATGACCCGACCGAATCCGAGATGCATTAAAATCAACCGAAGCAAGCAACCAAGCCTGACGGATAAGTTCAGATATATCGGGGGAAAGTTGGGGTGCTCTTCCATTACCCGTCTTCAGCATATTAAGGCTGGCGTTCAGATCTCGCGCAAGTTTACCTTTGTCGATTTCGTTTTGATTTAAGATAAGCTCAATATCTGTATCTTGGGTTTCAAGTAGCTTCAATAACCAGTGTTCGATTTCAACATTAAAATGAGTCTTGGAAAGGCAAAGCCCCGCTGCACCCTCAAGGGCTCGCAAGGTTAAGGGATTCAATTTGCCCGTAAGGGCTTTTAAATCGTTCGCTACCATTTGATTAAATCCATCCATCTTTTAAGTTTTAAGAAATTACTAAATTACGCCATGAAAGAATGTCGGATTCGTTATCGCCTGCCAGGAATAATTTCCTACCAAAGCCACGCATCAACCCGTTTTCCAGTTCTTGCCAATCGTTTTCCCTACCCAAACGCACCATATCGGATGAATGTTCATGGCTTCCCAAATAAAGCCCAGGCATGTGCACTGCGCCAGCTTCGCCAGTTTTCAAAGTAATTTTAAGTGGTATGAAAATAAGGTCTCGGGGAAACTTGGGGGCTGATATTTCAAGACTTGCAATATCTTCAAGCGGAACCCAAAAGTATTTATCCGAGGAATATACTTCAAGGATATTTGCAAAAAGATCATCAGCATCGCGCAAACCTTCGAAAGCAACACCATCAAGAATGCCTTTTATGGCAGGTGCTTTATCATTAGCTTCACTTATCAGGGCGCTTGCACCTTTAAAGTCTTTAGAGCCTAGGGCTTGAATACCTTGAATTCTTGTTAAAATGGGGCCAGAGGGTTCTGAGAAAAATTCCGGCTTGGTGCCTGTGAATATTTCGCGCCTTTGTTTTTCTGCAGTCAAGCAATTCCGATAGGCAGAAATAGCAAGCATTTCCTCTGTCTTTTCGTATTCCAAAGCGTTTAGCTGTTTTTTAGCCCGATCTAAATCGCCCGCAAAGGATAATAGTTCGAAAAGGAACAGCCTTTTGTTCTGGTTTCCGGGGTTATCTTTTACAGAATTCGTTTGTTCATTGATTGCATCCTGTAATTTACCGTCCTTAAACAAATCTGAAGCATTCATCTGTTTGGCTCAATTAATGGTTTCAATATATAACCTATTCTTTTCTCTATTATTTATAAACCATAGTCAATTTAATTTTCTATTGTCTGGTAAAATTCTGGGTGTTTCAATCTTCTTTTTTGCAGAATGAATGACACCTTTAAATTGTAGCAAAGGTTGTTTTCTTGATTTATTTAACCTTCGTTAAAATGTGTTCGAGCAGTTTTATTTCCGTTTTGGTGAAGACCGGGTTTTTGCCTGCAGTTCAAGCGATGTTGGGTTCGCTATTGTCCGCCATAACACCCGGTATCCGAGAAAAACCATCATAGCATTCAGGTTTTTTGGTTTTTATTGACGATGAAAACTATTAGATTAGAAAGATTGGTTTTATTATTAGTTGTTTAAAGGGTGGATTAAAGCTGAATGGTTGATAAACCGTGAGTTCAAAATAATCATCAACTAGAAATTATTAAGGAACAAGAAAATGGCAAACTATGTTGTATTTTTTGCAGGTAGTGGGCAAAAAGTAAGAGATGACAAACATGTTTATAATAGCTGGGGTAAAGGTTTATGGGAAAGCGATGGAAAATACATTGCGATTTACAATGATGGCGTAGGCGAAGCCGAGGGTACCAGTGGAACAACGGGCGCTGGTTGGGCGAAAGCCATTGAAAGTTCAATGAATGGAATCCCGTCTGCCCCGCAAAAAGTCATCGTCGTTGGAATGAGTCGCGGAGGTGTTCAAGCGGTTATCTTTGCGCATTGCGTTAAGGATAAGTTCCCTGCAACAGAAGTTTTTGTATTTGCTGTTGATCCCGTCGATGGCGGACATATCCAAAACGAGGGGTCCTTTGATTTGCGAGATAACAGGAATTTAATGGCAAGAGTGACGACTAAACTGGGATATGCTAGAGGAACCCGAGGCGACCTCAAAAAGAAATACCACCTTCAAGATGATGCACCCAAAACAATTCCTACTAATGTAAAATTTTATCTTAGTGTTCTAGCCCAGTTTAAAGGAAATACGCGGGCATTTTGGGGATTTACACCGCAGGCTCCTGAACTCGGAAACTTAACTTGTACCGTGCCCCACCAAACCTACGAATTACCTGGCGATCATGGCTATGGCGTATATACCGGAAATGAGAAAAAGAAAAAAGGAATCTACGGATTCCGGACCAAAATAGATGTTTATGACCCTAGTAGAGAGGCTCGCGGTAAAGTCACTAGGGAAATGTTTTCTTATCACCTTAGGGAAAGAGGGTTTACCCAAAATTTTTCTCTTGGATTTGATCTGATGCAGGCAATGGAATATTACTGCCAAATCGCAATTGAGGATCTAAGCGGAAGCCAAGGGCAAGGCAAAAAGAATAAGTCAGGATTTAGCTTTTTAGAAGCTTCACGAAGGGCGGGTACAAACTGGGGTGATTCTTTCAATGCTTCCCCAGAAAACAGATGGCATAAGGGACGAGGGCATTTAATTAAATCAACTGAAGCAATTCGCGGAAAGGGCTATTTCGTTAACCTACGACATAGGCAGATTTACATTGAATTAGAGTCCAGGTTACAAGCCATACTCCTTTCTCAAGGTACCGCCACAGATGGGGCCACCGCCATGCAGCTTAAGCATAGTTACCCTAACATACTTCCTTGGATGCTAAAAAACGCAGAGTTTGCTAGAGACCGTGAGGCTGACAATAAGTCTTTCGTCGAATTTATCCAATTGCTTGAAACCCTGTTTTAAGCAAAATTGATATATGCCGATCTGACTTCTTTTCCTGTAGTGAGGCATTGGCGGGTTTATCGGTCTAAATCAACAATAGTGCTAATTGAGTTAATGTGAACTGCATTACCTGCAGCATGGCTACCCATGCAGGAAATAAAAAGTGAATTAAAACAGGTTTTTTTGCTTGTACGAGTTCGATATAAAATTTTTGTTAGCCCTTTGTTATTTACTTGTAGCCTTGATTATTTTCTTTCAATTCGAAGCATTAGTTATTGATAACGGTGGCAGGTAACTGGGCTGGCGCCTTTTTGTCGTTGGTTTCATGCTCTAGGTTTAGTAGGTCGTTCCAACTGACTTCTTTTTGTTCTGGTGGCGCTTTTTGTGCAGATGCAAAGATATCAAACAGCCCTCTTTTACCGGTAATACCTGCAGGCACTTCTTTGGTTTTATACAATTCCAATGTTTGAACTGCATTTGCTATGATTGTTGAGGCAGGGCATTTTTCAAGATTTACATAGTATGCAGCAAGTTGAAATTCTTTGTCTGAATTGATGGCTGCGCCAACTTCCTTGGGCTTTACTGGCGGTTCCCAAAATAAAATTGATTAATTTTTGCTCAAATATTATTGGTATGAGTTGCGCAATTCTAGAAAATATTATCAGCGTGACTATTTACTTAAGGTAAAATTATGGTAACTTTGACCATTAATTTATTTTATTTAAGAGGGCAAAGTTATGTCTAATACCTTAACTATATTCTTTTGCGGAACTGGAGCAACATCTCAAGGTGTTAAAAATCCTGATTTTCATTCTGGCGAACTCGTAGCTACATTGTATCAAAATTGTTCTGGTATATCTTATATTGACAAGGTGATTTTCGATGGACCCGGAAGTGGGAATTTGAGAGAACATGAGAAATGGATTGAATCTGATAACCGAACGGAAGCAATGGGTATCGCGAGAGGTTGGGGATGGGAAAATAATGTTAAAGCTGCGGTTACTGTTGCCCTTGCCCATGTGAATATTGGGACATATGTAAATAGAAAAGGGCAGAGGGTTAAAGAAGAACACCTGCCTTATTGGGTACCTGACATGCAAAGGCAAGAATGTCAGGATTGTGGTAAGGGCTTTGGTACATTTACTAGAAAACATCATTGCCGTAGGTGTGGGGAAATTTTTTGTAGTGCTTGTTTACCAAAAAATATGGATATTAGGCATGTCATCACCGACAAGTACACTTTGCCAAATGCAAATGCTTATATTGCGTTAAAACCGGGTACGGTAAAAGTTTGCAGGATATGCTCTACTAAAGATGAAAGTGATTTTGTAAATCAATTGAAGCAAAAAGATCAGATCAATATAGTTGACAAACAATCACAAATTCAGGCATGGCGTAATGCTATTGCCGAACACAGGATAAAACATCCGCTTACAACTATCAATCTTATTGGTTGGAGCCGTGGTGGCGCAACTTGTATTATGTTTGCCAATGCATGTGCTGAAATTGAAGCCTTTAATGAAATTGAATTTAATCTTTTTACTCTTGACCCTGTGCCTGGTTACGGTGCTATGGATAAAGAACGCATTACTTTAAAGGCGAATGTTAAAAATTAT
>Ga0209190_1000320_pt1 | contig 35309 bp, 26 predicted proteins | sample M_140205_XF_Meta_FD_187315 | JGI IMG/M metagenome (GOLD analysis project Ga0209190, IMG submission 187315) | Freshwater microbial communities from Lake Montjoie, Canada to study carbon cycling - M_140205_XF_MetaG (SPAdes) (version 2) | ecosystem: Environmental > Aquatic > Freshwater > Lake...
CTTGGGTGAGCCTTCCTGGATGATGGAGAGTTCCGTCTTGCGGGCGTCGTCCCCTGGCCAGCGCTGTTCGACCACCTCGAGGTGGCGGCGATTGATCTCGTAGATGATTTCGAGATGGCGCGGCAGCACCTTCTCGAAGAGCGGCACGGACCAGGTCTCGAGGGCTTCCGGCAGCAATGTATGATTAGTGTAGCTGAAGACCTGCGTACAAACGCCCCAAGCTTCATCCCACGTCAGGCGCTGCTCGTCGACCAGCAGGCGCATTAATTCGGCGATCGCAATGGAAGGATGCGTATCATTCAGCTGGATAGCGACCTTCGCCGGCAGATTATCCAGGCTCGTATTGAGACGGCGATGGCGGCGCAGAATGTCCTGCAACGAGCAGGACACGAAAAAGATCTGCTGCACGAGACGTAACTCCTTACCGCTCTCGGTGCTGTCGTTCGGGTAAAGCACCTTCGAGATGGTCTCGCTCGCATCACGCTCGCGCACCGCTTCGACGTAACCACCGCGATCGAAAGCCCGAAAATCGAACTCTGAATCGGCCTTAGATTCCCATAGGCGGAGGTAGTTGACGCTGCTGGCGTTGAATCCTGCGATCGGGATATCCCAGGGCACGCCGTGAAGATTCTTCGTCTCCACCAGCTCCGCCGAATGATTACCGCGATCATCCGTGCTGTGCTTCACCCGCCCATATAAAGGCACGCTCACGCGGAAGTTCGGACGGCGCACGAGCCAGGGATTATTATTCGCCAACCAATTATCCGCGACCTCCACCTGACGGCCCAGCGCAAAGGTCTGCCGGAATAAGCCGAACTCATAATGAATACCGTAGCCGATAGCCGGGATATCCATCGTGGCGAGGGAATCGAGGAAGCAGGCGGCGAGGCGACCGAGCCCCCCGTTACCGAGCCCCATATCCGCCTCTTCATCCGCCACCGCTTCAAGATCCTGGCCGAGCTCAGCCAAGGCCGCCGCCGCCACGTCGCGTAGGCCGAGATTGACGAGATTATTACAGAGCACCCTCCCCATGAGGTACTCCAAGGAGAAATAATAGACGCGGCGAACGTTCAAGCTGGAATGCTGGGACTGCGTATCGATGTAGCGCGCAATCATCAGGTCACGGGCGGCCATGCAGGTAGCCATCCACCAGTCGTTACGGGTGGCGGTGACGGGGTCACGGGCGAAGGTGCTTTTCAAGTGGCGCAGAATGGCATCGCGGAAAGCTACGACCTGCGAGTTGGCTGCGGGCTTCGCCGTCGGCTTCTTGGCCGGCTTCTTGGCGGACTTGCGGGCCTTAAGCACCTTGACGGATTTCTTCGCAGGCTTCTTCTTTTTGGGCATGATTGTTAATGAGGACAATCCACCTTAAGCCACAAGCGAGCCAAAACCGCGTCAGCCCTGTGCCAGCTCCCGCAACTTGCTCAAATCCAGCTTACCCGTGCCTAAAATCGGGATGGCGGGCACCTTCTTGAACACCTTGGGAATCCACAGGTTAGCGAGCCCTTCGGCCGCGAGAGCCGTGCGGATCGCCTCGACGTTGACATCATCGACATGTAATACAACGAGCTGCTCGCCCTTGGCCGAATCCGCGATACTCGCGACCGCGACCTTGATTTCAAAAGACTCGGTCAGCTTCATCACCTTACTCAAGGCATCCTCGACGGTGCCATGGGGGACCATCTCGCCGCCCATCTTGGAAAAGCGGGAGAGTCTTCCAGCTAGATGCAAGAAGCCGTCATCATCCATGCGGCCGAGATCGCCCGTGCGATACCAGCCATCCGGCGTCATCGCCTTAGCCGTCTGCTCGGCATCGAGATAGCCCATGAAGATATTGGCACCCTTGATTTCCAGGAGACCCACCTGCCCGTTCGGCAGGACCTCCCCGGTCTCTGGGTCAAGGAAGCGGACGGCGACGCCGATGACCGGTCGGCCGACGGAGCCGCGGACATTGCCCAACCAGACGCCATCGGGACCTTCGGGATCGACTCGGTCAGCTACATTGACGGCAAGCACAGGACTGGTCTCGGTGATGCCATAACCTTCCAGGACAGGAGTCTCCAGTTGGGTGGCGAAAGCGTCCACCAGATCAGCCGGACACTTCTCGGCCCCGACGACAGCCCATTCGAGCGTCGCAAAATCCGCAGCGGTACCGCGCCGGAGATATGGGCGCAGGAAAGTTGGCGTGCCGACGACGACCGTGACCTTCTCTTCCTTGATCGCCTTCACTGCAGCAGCGGAATCCAGTGGCGATGGCAAGGTCACCAGACGCACCGGGCGGGAGAGCGAATACCAAAGGCCAATCGTGAAACCGAAACTATGGAAGACCGGCAGGCTGCTGAGCAGGACCGCGTCGTCCGGCAGGATGTCCGCATCGTCGATCTGCCGCAGGTTAGCCAGAATGTTACGGTGCGAGAGACGTACGCCCTTAGGCTGGCCGGAGCTACCGCTAGTGAAGAGCAAAGCCGCTTCGTCGTCACCGCCATGCTTCGGAATCCCCATGCACGCCAACGCCCAAGAGGTCGGTAGGCAGCGGATTAGGCTGATGCGGAAAGCGAGGTCGGCGCGCGAGTGGGTCGCCAGGAAGTCGGCGACGTCGAGAACTTGATCGCCCCAAGGAAAGTCCGGAGACTTCTCAGAGAGCTTACTGCGGAAAGCGCCAGCGGTGACGACGAGGTCCACCTCGGCGCGCTGGAGGCAGGCGAGCGCCTGCTCGCGACCCAGCGAGAAATTGAGATTCACGGAAACCTTGCCGGCCAGCACGCAACCGAGGTTAGCCACCGCCGACGCAACGCCTGGAGGCAGCACGATCGCGACACGCCTGGAAGTCGTCCGGCGCTTCAACTCACCCGCGAAGGCCCAGCCCAGAGCTAGCAAAGTCGCACCGGAAAACTCGCGACGGCCTGATGTGCGGTCGACCAAGGCGACGGAGCCGCCCTTCTTCGCCAGACCTTCCGCGACCTCACGGCCGAGATGGCCTTCGAGGGACTTGCGCATGGCGAAGGCCTCCGCCGTGAGCTCGAGTAGGCGCGAGCGCGTCTTGGCATGCTCGGCCGCGGAAAACGGCTTACCAATCACGACGCCGATGGGACGCGGGAAAGACTTAGGCAATTTCCAGAAAGACTTTCCTCCGCTGAAGCTAAGGATTGAGCCCCACATGCCATCGATTGCGACCGGCAGGATAGGCGCGCCACCCCGGCGGGCGATCAGCTCGAAGCCTTTGCGCAGCTGCATCAGGCCGCCATTACGCGTGAGGCTACCCTCGGGAAAGATGCAGACGACTTCACCGCGCGCGAGGGCTTCGCCCGCCTTGACGATGGCCTCCTTGGCCTTCGTCTCCGAAACCGGAATCGTCCCCATCAGTCGACACATGAAGCCGAGGAACTTATGCCGTTCGAAACCTTCCCAAGAGAGGAAGCGCACCGGACGACGCGACATCACACCCATGACCAGCACATCGGCATAGGCAACGTGGTTTGCCATAAGAAGGACGCCGCCTTCTTGCGGGATATTCTCTAATCCGCGGACACGGATGCTATATCCGCACTTCAGGAGCAGCCAGCAAAGGGTGTGCATGACGCAATAACCCAAAGACATAGACCGATGTCGTCGCGGTGCCCGCCAGGCGAAGGCGAGCAAGAAGATTGTGAGTAGGAGTAGTCCGAACGCGCCAACGGCAAGGGCGACAAAAAGCAGGAGCGAGTAAAGCAGGGGCACACCGCACAAGGTGTGTCCTGTGGCGACGGGTGCAAGCCGAGTCCTTTCGAGGTTGACCCCTCCCCTCCCCTGAATGCCCTATAGAGACCCGCGATGCGCGACTACGTCCTCAGACGGTTGCTGCTAGTCCCACTTACCTTCGTGGGCATCACCTTCGTTGCGTTCTGCTTTACCCGCTTCGTGCCAGGAGGACCCATCGAGCAAGCCCTCGCCGAGCGGCAGCAGGCCGACCGCAAGCGTAGTACAGCGGCCCGCCCCAGCGGACCGGCTTCCCCTGAAGAGCTCGATAACCTCAAGCGCCGCTACGGCTTTGATCGCTCTCTACTCGAAGCCTATGCCGTCTGGCTCGGCGCCCTCCCTGGCCCGGCGGACTGGATCACGGTACGAATCGACAAAGCCGGCAAAGCCGAAGCCGAGGTCGCCGATGACCTCATCCCCGGCAAATCCTTCAAACTGAACATCAGCCAGACCGGCGATGTCTTCACCCTCACCACTGCCGACGGCAAACCGCGGGCACACTGGTTTGCCGCCGCGGCCCCTCTGCCCGACGACCCCGAGAAAGCGACGCGCGTGCTCGTCTCTCGACGTGCCTACGCCGGCCTACTCCAGGCGGAACTCGGCGATTCGACGACCAGCGACAAGCCGGTTTGGGACGAGATTAAGTCTCGCCTGCCCATCTCGGCTTGGTTCGGCGGCTGGTCCCTTCTGCTCGCCTATGCGATTTCGATCCCGCTGGGAGTGGCCAAGGCCCTTAAGCGCGACGGCTGGTTCGACCGAACCTCGACCCAACTCCTCTTCATCCTCTATTCCGTGCCAGGATTCGTCCTCGGCGTAGTTGGCCTGAATTTCCTGTGCCACCAGTTGCACTGGTTCCCCTCGATGGGATTCAACTGGGAACACGCGTTCATAAGCACAGTCCTTCCGCTCAGCTGCGAGATGGTCGGTGCCTTCACCGCGCTCACCCTCTTCACCCGCAACGGTCTGCTCGACAACCTTACCACCGACTACGTCCGTACCGCCAAGGCCAAGGGCCTCAGTAACCGCCGTATCGTATTCGTCCACGTGCTCCGGAATTCGCTCATCCCGATTGCCGCGACCTTCGGCGGCAACCTCGGGTTCTTCCTCACCGGCTCCTTCCTCATCGAGTTCACGTTTAACATCCCCGGCCTTGGCCTGCTAGGCTATGATTCGCTCGTCCACCGCGACTATCCTGTCTTCCTCGGCCTCCTCACGCTCTCCAGTCTGGCGATGCTCATCGGCAACATCGTCTCCGACCTCTGCGTCGCCGCCGTCGACCCGCGTATCCGGTTCGATAAATCCGCATGAGCCTCTTCGACCCCAGCACGTTGCAACGCTTCGAGCGATTCCGCCAGAACCGCATAGGCTGGTGGTCCCTGCTTACACTGGTCACGATCTCGGCGCTGGCACTTCTCGGCCCTCTGCTGGTCGGCAACCGTCCCCTCGTGCTCAAGGTCAACGGTGCGTATCGCTTCCCGGTCTTCGCCGGTTTCATCTCGGGACGCGAACTCGGCCTCGAGATCGAAAGCGAACCTAACTACCGCCTGCTGGCCGAAGAATTGAAGCGAAACGGGCGAGGCTGGCTCGTCATGCCACCCGTACCCTTCGCGCCAGCCGAAGTCTGCGAAGTGATGCCGGAAGTCTCCCGCGATGCCGAAGGGCGCTGGCACGATCCTCGCGGTACCATCGCCGAAGGACGCATCTTCACGCTCAACGCGGACGGCAGCCGCCGCCAGACCTGGACAATCATCGCGGGCCGACCACATGGCGACGCACGCTTGTTCGCCGAAGGCATCGGCATCGCCCGCGCGAAAATCGCCGACGGCAAGGTTGTCCAACGCGCACCCGCCACAGATCGCACTGACTGGGAACCGCAGGGCTCGCTCCGCACGCAGGTGCCGTCACCCTGCCCGCCCGGGCTCGACGGGCATTGGCTCGGCACCGACGAATCTGGTCACGATATGGTCGCGCGGCTCTTCGGCGGCTTCCGCCTCCTGCTCCTCTCCGCGCTTATCTACCTGCCTTGTGCCTACGGCATCGGCCTCGTCCTCGGTGCCGCCATGGGCTACTTCGGCGGCTGGTTCGACATGGTATCCCAGCGCGCAATGGAGATTTGGTCCAACATCCCGTTCCTCTACGCCATCATCTTCCTCGCCAGCCTACTCGAGCCCACGCTGGCCGTCCTCGTGCTCATCCTCGTCGCGTTTTCGTGGATCGGACTCGCCCAGCAACTCCGTGCGTCGGCTTACCAGGTCTCTGCCCGCGACTACGTCACCGCCTCTCGTGCGCTCGGGGCGAGCCATGCGCGGATCATTTGGAGCCACATCCTGCCCAACTGCACGACCGTGATCCTGACCACGCTGCCCTTCAGCCTACACGGGCTCGTCTTCTCCTTATCAGCCCTCGACTACCTCGGATTCGGCCTGCCGCCCACGGAGCCTTCGTGGGGCGAGTTGCTCCATCAGGCCAAGGAGAACTGGGCCGCCTGGTGGATCCTCGGCCCGACGCTATTCTGTCTCGTCGGCACTATGGTCATGATCAACTCCATCGGCGAAGCGCTCCAAGACGCCTTTGACGTTCGTCGCACCTAGAAATGAGAACCTTGCTCGCCTTCCTCTTCGTCCTCGCGACCGCCTCGGCCCAGACCTTCGAGGATCCGAAGGCCGCAGCCTTCTACGCCGAGCATAAGGACTTCTTCCATTACGCGACACCGGCCGACCTTCCGAAGGATCTTAGCTGGCACGACGGCTCTGAGCAGAAGGAGTTCGCCGACCCCTGCGCCATCCGCGGCGGCACGCTCCGTCAATTCACGGCCGGCACGCCGCCCACGCTCCGCCGCGTCGGCCCAAACGCCAACAACAGCTTCCGTGGTGAGCTTTACGACAATAACGATTTTGGCCTGCTTTCCTCGCACCCTAACACCGACGAACCGATCCCGGCCTTGGCGACGAGCTGGGCGATGTCGCCTGACGGCATGACGGCCTACTTCCGCCTGGATCCAAACGCCCAGTTCACCGACGGGCAGCCGATTACCGCCGACGACTACTTCTACGCCTTCTACTTCCACCGCTCGCCTTGGGCGAAGGCCGACTGGTATGCCGACTTCTACACCCGCGAGTGGGGCGGCATCACGAAATACGACGCCCACACGATTTCCATCAAGGCGCCGCGCAAGCGTCCCTATCAACTCGAACAACTCGGCGAGCTCCGCCCGCTCCCGCGCAACTTCTTCAAGGACTTCGGCCCGAACTATGAGAAGCTGTACAACGACCGCTTCCATCCCACCACTGGACCTTACTTCGTCAGCCCCACCGGCTTCCAGCGCGAGAAGTCCGTCACCCTCACTCGCGTCAAGGACTGGTGGGGCGACCATCGCAAATTCACCCGCTACCGCTACAACCCTGACGTCATCGAATACGGCGTCATCCGAGAGCTCGACAGCGCCTACGCCTCGATGCTGGACGGCGAAATCGACTTCATGCCGATCATGATGCCGCGCTACTGGTACGGGACCAACGAGAAGAAAGCATACCAGAACGGTTACCTCATCAAGGCGCAGTTCTTCAACGACATCCCCCGCCCTCCTTACGGACTCTACATCAACACGCAAAAGCCGCTGCTCTCCGACCTGGACGTCCGCGTCGGCCTGCAGCATGCCACCGACTTCCAGCGCGTCATCGACGGCTTCTATCGCGGTGACTACGATCGCCTCAACCAATTCAGCGAAGGGCTTGGCAAGTTCACCGACCCCTCCATCCGCCCGCGCCGCTACTCGCCTGAGCTCGCCCGTGCCGCCTTCGCCAAGGCCGGCTTCACCCAGGTCGGCCCCGACGGCATCCTCATGAACGCCGCGGGCGAGCGCCTTTCCTTCCGCCTGACCTTCGACACCTCCGACCGCCGCAAGTATCTCGCCACCCTCGTCGAATCCGCCCGTCGCTGCGGCGTCGAATATCGCCCCGAGACGCTCGAACACACGACCATGTACCGCAAGGTCATGGAAAAGAACCATGATATCGTCTTCTGGGCCTGGTCGGTCTCAGGTCGCATCCCCGCACTCTGGGAATCGCACCACACCGATAACGCCGTCGAAAAGCTAGCCGACGGACGCAAGGTGCCGAAACGCCAGACGAATAATATCACTGGCATCGACGACCCTGCGCTCTCCAAGATCATCGACCAGTTCCGCAACGCCACCGAGGAGACCGAGATGATCAAGCTGTCTTTCGCGATGCAGCACCGCATCCACGATCTCGCCGACTTCATCCCGGGATTCAAGGTGCCTGGCTACCGCATCGCCCACTGGGACTGGGTCAAGTTCCCGGAGGGCTTCGACGTCCGCTCGGCCGAAGACCCAGGGCAATACGGCCTCTTCTGGCTCGACCCCAAGCAACGTGAGGTCGACCTCAAGGATTTCCGCGACGGCAAGGTGCGTGGCGCGCCGAAGACCGTGATTGAAGACCGCTGGCGCACCGAATGACCGCCGTTCTTCCTTTCCCTTCGCCACCGCCCGACCTATGTTGCCGATCATGTCCGCCGAGCCTCTCCTGAAAGTACAGGATCTCTGCGTCACCTTCCGCACCGGTGACCGTGCGACCGTCGCCGCCCAAGGTGTGAGCTACGAGCTCGCCGCGGGCGAAGTCCTCGCAATCGTCGGCGAATCTGGCTCCGGTAAGTCCGTCTCCGCCCTGGCACTCACGCGACTGCTGCCGCCCGAGCCCTCCTGCTCGCTCTCCGGATCTGTCCAACTGTCTGGCGTGGAGTTGCAGGGACTTCCCGAGGATAAACTCGCGAAGATCCGCGGTGGCTCAATTGCCTATATCTTCCAGGAACCCGGCACTTCGCTGAATCCGGTCTACACCATCGGCTTCCAAATCGGCGAAGCCGTCGCCCTGCACCGGCCTGAGGTCAAGGACATCAAGGCCGAGGTCATCCGCTCCCTCGCCGAGGTCCACATCCACGACCCAGAACGCGTCGCGAACCAATACCCACACGAACTCTCCGGCGGCATGCAGCAGCGTGCGATGATTGCCATGGCCCTGGCGTGCAACCCGAAGATCCTCGTGGCCGACGAGCCGACCACCGCGCTCGATGTCACCATCCAGAAAGAAATCATGGATCTCCTCGCCCGCCTCCGTCGCGAGCGCGGTATGAGCATCGTCCTCATCACCCACAACTTTGGCATCATTGCGAACTTCGCCGATAAGGTGGCGGTCATGTGGAAAGGCAGCATTGTTGAATCCGGCCCGGTCGAACAGATCATGCGCATTCAGTCGCATCCCTACACCAAGGCCTTGATTGCCTGCATCCCACGCCTCGGCCAGCGACGCCGGCGCCTCACCACCCTGTCCGACGAACTCAGGGTATCCCGATGAGCGACAACCTCCTCGAAGTCAGCGACCTTTCCGTCCACTACCCTGGCCGTGCCAACTGGTTCTTCCAGAAAGCCGAACCCAAGAAGGCCGTAGACGGCATCTCCTTCGTCGTGCCGAAGGGGAAGACCGTCGGACTCGTCGGCGAATCTGGCTCGGGCAAGACGACCACCGGCCGTGCGATTGTGAAGCTCGCGCCGCTGACCGCTGGCAAGATTCTCTACCAAGGCGTGGATATCGGCATCCTCTCGAACTCGGCCTTCCTCCCCTGGCGCAAAAAGATCCAGATGATCTTCCAGGACCCTTACAACTCACTCAATCCACGCGCCGACATCCTGAGTATTCTCTCCGAGCCACTTGAGATCCACTTCCCGCAGATGACGCGGGAGGACCGCGAAGTCCGCTGCGCGGAGCTCCTCCGCAGCGTCCAGCTACCCGCCGAACACCTGCGCCGCTTCCCGCATGAATTCTCCGGCGGTCAGCGCCAGCGTATCGGCATCGCCCGCGCCCTCGCCGTGCAGCCCGAACTCATCATTTGCGACGAGCCCGTCTCGGCGCTCGATGTCTCCGTCCAGGCGGAAGTCGTCAACCTGCTCCAGGACCTGCAGGAACAGTTCGGCCTCACCTACCTCTTCGTCGCCCACGACCTCGCCGTCGTCGAACATGTCAGCGACCATATCCTCGTGATGTCCAAGGGTAGGATTGTCGAACAAGGCACGCCGAGCGAGATCCTTGGGAATCCGCAGCACGACTATACGAAGACGCTACTGGCCGCGGTGCCCCGGTTCTGATGTCCGCGGAAGCCCAGTCGAAGCTCGACGGCACGACGCGCGGCCTCGGCCTGCTGCTCATCGGCATGGCCGCGTTCACGACCTGGGATCAGTGGGCCATCTGGAGCACCAAGGACGATTACACCTTCGGCTACCTCGTGCCGTTCTTCTCTGCTTACGTGCTCTGGGATCGCTGGGAGGTGCTCCGTGCCCTGCTGACGGGCGAACAGACCGACGTCGCCGCGCCAACGTCGAAAGGCGTGCTCACCCTCGCCCAACTGCTGGCGTTCGCTTCCCTCGCGCTCTTCGGCTGCGGCGCTGCCGCTCGTGCCATCTTCGGCACCGGCATCGGCCCGACCCTCGCCATCTCCTTTGGCTTGGCTGGCGCTGCGCTGACCTTCGCTTTCCTTTCCGTCCGCGGACCGCAGGACAGCATCGCGACAACGCGCTCCCGCTGGCAGGCCGTCGGACTGCTCCTCTTCCCCGCCGGCGTCTGGCTGATCTCGGGTCCGTTCCTCTACCTCGTAGATAATCAGATCAAGGGAGAGCTGCTCACGAACGTCACCGAGATCGTTTCGGGCATCCTGCGTGCCAATGACCACGCCATCCGTGTCAGCGGCAACACGATCATCTTCCCCAACGGCGATGCGGTCGGCGTAGCGGAGGCCTGCTCGGGCATCCGTTCGCTCTCGGCGTGCGTCTTCGCCGGCGCCTTCCTCGGCGCGGTCTTCCTCGAAGGCGGCTTCCCCGGTGTGTTATTCCGTCGTATCGCGATGATCAGTCTCGCCGGCTTCACGGCCATCCTGCTCAACATCGGGCGCAACACCTACCTCACCTTCCACGCGCTACACCAAGGATCGAAGTCGCTCGAACGCGACTTCGCCGGAGTCGAGCACGGCCAAGCCGGCTTCTCCTCGTTCGGCACCGTCCATGATTTGGCTGGCAATGTCGCCATGGTCGCCGCCTTGATTATCCTCGTGGCCTTCGTCCCTCTGCTCAACCGACTCGGACGACCCCGCGACAACCGACCTTCCGCATGAGAATCCTTTTCGTGACTCCCGAGTTGGCGCCCTGGTCCAAGGCCGGCGGCCTCGGCGATGCCACCGTGGCTCTGGGGAAGGCTTTGGCCGCTAAGGGTCACGACGTCCGCGCGGTGACGCCCCTATACGGCTCCGTCCCCAGTCGCGAGAAGATGGGCACGCTCATCGAGTCGCTCAAGGTCGGCGTGAACGGCGATGCCCGCAAAGCCGGCTGCCGCATCCGTACGCTTCAGGTCTCGCCGAACTTCGAGGCCTGGTTCGTCGAACACGAAGATTTCTACGGGGCCCGCGAAATCTATCCGGCGCGGGACGATGCCGGCGAACGCGCCGCCTTCTACGGACGTGCCGCTCTGGACGCTTGCCTGACGACCAGCTGGATTCCGGAAGTCATCCATTGCCACGACTGGACCGCTGGCCTCGTGCCCGTTCTACTGAATACCACGCTTAAGCAGTCCGCCCTCGGCCAGGCGAAGACCGTTATCTCTATTCATAACCTGCAGCACCAAGGCCTCTATCCCAAGCGGATTATGGCCTACCTCGGCCTGCCCGCATTCCTCTGGAGTCCGCAGGAACTCGAGTGCCTTGGCGGCGTCAACTTCCTCAAGGGTGGCATCCTCCACGCAGCCAAGGTCATCACCGTCAGCCCGACTTACGCCAAAGAAATCCTCACCCCAGCCTTCGGCTACGGACTGGACGATGTCGTGCGTCGCCGCGCGGGCGACCTGCGAGGTATTCTCAACGGCGTCGACCGCGATGAGTGGAATCCGGAAGACGACCAACATATCGCCGCCGCGTTCTCTGCCAAAAAGCCCGCAGGCAAGGCCGAGTGCAAGACCGCCCTCCTGCGCGAGCTCGATCTCGCTACCAATCGTGACGTTCCGCTTGTCGGTGTCGTCTCGCGCCTCTGGGAACAGAAAGGCTTGGATCTAGCCGTCAGCGTGCTGCCTAAATTCCTTCGCGAAGGAAAACTCCAGTTCATCTTGCTCGGCAGCGGCGACGCCTGGTTGGAAAATGAGTTCAAGCGACTCGCCGTCGACTTCCCCGAGCTCTGCGCCATCCGCATCGGCTACGACAACGGACTCTCCCACCGGATTGAGGCAGGGTGTGATTTCTTCTTGATGCCCAGCCGCTTCGAACCGTGCGGCCTAAACCAGATGTATTCGATGGCCTACGGCACCCTCCCCATCGTTCGAGCCACCGGCGGCTTGGCGGACACCGTGAGCGGCTGGGACGGGAAGAAGCAAGGCACCGGGATTATTTTTGAGCATGCGGACCAAGGTGGCATCGAATGGGCCCTCAACCGGGCGCTGGAACTTTATCAGCACCCTGCGACCTATAAGTCACTGCAGAAGACCGCGATGGCCTCGGAGTTCAGTTGGGCGAAGTCGGCCGAAGCCCATCTCGAGTGTTACCTCAGTTAAGACTTTGATTCAGGCTTAAAATAAAGCATCGCCGGTAAGAACTCCGCCGACAAAGACGAAGATGTCGCGATCAGACTTTCCTACCCGGTCTTGGGCTTCACCAGCACTCAGTCCTATTCGAACGGTGGCGGCACCTTCGCTGAGGGAGACCTTCTAAGGTCTGAGCTGAAACTCCTAGCAAAAGGGGTGCTTTCCTAAAGGCAGAGCTCCCCTTCTTCTTTGTTGGGTTGAAAAACCCCCCGGGACAGTAATGTTGCCCTTCCTCCATGATCGAGTCCGCCCGCAAACCTGACTGGCTCCGTGCCAAGCTCCCCAGCGGCCCGGACTTCCTGGAAACCAAAAGGAACGTCGACGAGCATAAGCTACACACAGTTTGCCAGTCCGCGCAGTGCCCCAACATGGGCGAATGCTGGTCCCGCGGTAGCGCCACGGTGATGATCCTCGGCAACGTCTGCACGCGCTCGTGTACCTTCTGCGCCGTGCTCTCCGGCCGACCCAGCGAACTCGACCTCGGCGAACCCGCCCGGGTGGCCGAGTCTATCGCGCTGATGAACCTGAAGCACGTGGTCATCACCTCGGTCGCCCGCGATGATCTCAAGGACGGTGGTGCTTCCGTCTGGGCCGCAACGGTGCGCGCCACCCGCAATCGTTGTCCGAACACGACCATCGAAGTCCTGCCAGCCGACTTCCGGGGCGAACAGGTCCACCTCGACGTGCTACTCGACGCGCGTCCTGACATCCTCAACCACAATCTCGAGACGGTCGAACGCCTCCAGCGCCCGATTCGCAAGACCGCCCGCTACGACCGCTCCTTCTGGGTGCTCAAGCACGCCAAGTCCCGCGACTTCATCACGAAGACTGGCATCATGCTCGGCATCGGAGAGCAGAAGGAAGAAGTCGCCCAGCTCATCCGCGATATCGCCGCCGCCGACGTTGATATCCTGACCATTGGCCAGTATCTCTCTCCAAGCAAGGAACACGCGCCCATCGACCGCTGGGTGACGCCCGATGAATTTGCCGAGTGGAAAACCTTCGCGCTCGCCGCCGGCGTCAAGCACGTCGAATCCGGACCTTTGGTTCGCTCCTCCTACCGCGCTGACGAACAAGTCGTGAAGTTCAGTCTGATGGATCGCCGCCAGCGACCCGCCCGCTAACCCGTGGAAGGCCTGCCTCCCGTCGATTTCCGCGGCGAGCTCAACGATGAGCAGTACGCCGCGGTTACCTCGCCACGCGGACCCGCCCTCGTGCTCGCTGGCGCTGGCTCGGGCAAGACCCGCACCCTCACCTACCGCGTCGCCTGGCTCCTGCACCAAGGCGCCAATCCCTGGGACATCCTGCTGCTGACCTTCACAAATAAGTCGGCAAAAGAGATGCTCGAACGCGTCGAGGACCTCACCGGCGTCCCGCGCGGGCAGTTCTGGGGCGGCACTTTCCATTCGATTGGCCAGCGCATCCTGCGCCGCAATGCGGCCGTGGCCTCGCGTTCGCCGGACTTCACCATCCTCGACCAGAAGGAATCAGAACACCTGTTCTCCGAGATCGTGAAGTCAATCGACGGAGCGTTCATCAAAGATAAGACGAATCCGAAGGCGGCCGTCATCCTCGACGCCTATTCGCATGCACGTAACACGCTGCGCCCACTGCCGGATGTCCTCGCCGAACGCCTCGACTGGATGAAGGGTGGCCCGGAGAAGCTGATGCAATTCTGTACGAGTTACGAGGCCGCGAAGAAGGAGCGTAACCTCTGCGACTTCGATGACCTGCTCAGCCTCTGGCTTTACGTCCTCGAGAACGACCCGGCCGCGCTCGCCCATTACCGCCAGCGCTTCCGGCACATCCTCGTGGACGAGTTCCAGGACACGAACCGTCTGCAGAGCCGCATCATTGACCTGCTCGCCAGCGAACACCAGATCATGGCCGTGGGCGACGACGCACAGTGCATCTACACGTGGCGCGGCGCCGATTGGGAAAACATCGTGGCCTTTCCGAACCGACACCCGGGCACCCTGATCCACACGATCGATACGAACTACCGTTCGACGCCCGAGATCCTGGCCTTCGCCAACGAGATCCTCAGTCACCGCCCGCGCATCGAAGGCTTCGACCGCCGCCTTAAGGCCGTCCGCCCGCGCGGCCCGCAACCCACCGTCTTCACCGTCGGCGATACGTCGCAGCAAGCGAAGCTCGTGGTTCGCAAGATCATGCAGCTGCACCACGAAGGGCACGCCTTGGCGGACATACATGTGCTCTACCGCGCGCATTATCAGTCGCTCGACCTGCAGATGGAACTCAACGCGACGGGCGTGCCGTTCGTGATCACCAGCGGCCATAAGTTCTTCGACCTCACGCACGTGAAGGACATCCTCGCGCACCTGCGCTTCGTCCATAACCCCCTCGACCAGGTCGCGCTCTCCCGCTTGCTCTGCCTCCTCCCGAAGGTCGGCCCCGTCGCCGCCGAGAAGATCAGCAAGGCCGCCCGCGAAGCCGAGCAAGCCCAAGTCCGCGGCATGGTCCGCGCGCTCCGTGCCGATGCAGTGCTCAAGCGCGTGCCGGAATCGGCGAAGGACGACTTCAACGATCTCACCATCACGCTCGAGGACATGCTCGAAGGCCTCGAGGCCGCCAAAGCCAAGCCCGGCCCCGCCGGACCGGCGCCCGACCTGTTTGTCGCGGCCTCCGATACGAACTCAATCAAGTTCGCCCGCACCCCCGCCGAGACCGTCCGCGTTTGCATCGAGGGTTGGTACGGTAGCTTCATGAAGACGATATTCCCTGACTGGAAGGAACGCGAGCAGGACCTCCAAGGCCTCATCGGCTTTGCTTCAAAGTTCGAAGATGTCGGAGACCTCGTGGCCCAAGTGGCGCTCCTGAACGGCGAGTCTTCCGACAAGAAGGCTGAGCCGGAGGAGGACATGCTCCGCCTGACCACCATCCATCAATCCAAAGGACTCGAGTTCCCGATCGTCTTCCTTTTAGGGGTCGCCGACGGGCTCCTCCCGCTGACCCGCGCTATCGACGAAGGCGACGTCGAGGAGGAGCGCCGTCTGTTCTACGTCGCCTGCACCCGGGCCGAGAACATGTTGTTCCTTTTCGCCCCCCGCTTCGCAGTCTCCGGCGAAGGCTATCGCCCGCTGGATCCCTGCCGTTTTCTGGAAGAAATGAGCCCTGATTGTTACGAATTGGCCGATTATGCCCATCGTCGGCTCTGAGTTCGTATGACAGCCAGATGGGGGTAGGTGCTTGCCTTTGCCTTGGGCGGGCATTTATGACTCACGCAAACTTTTATACCCCATCGCCATGCCCAAGGTACTCGTCGCCGACAAGATTTCGCCCACCGGAGTCGCCCTCCTCAAAGCCCAGCCGGGCTATGAGGTCGTCGAAGCCTACGGCTCCACCCCTGAGCAGGTCCTGACCCTTGTTGCGGACGTGGACGCCATCCTGGTCCGCTCCGAGACCCAGATCACCCGCGAAGTCCTCGCCGCGGCCCAGCGCCTCGTCTGCGTCGGCCGCGCCGGCGTAGGCGTCGACAACATCGACGTCGAAGCCGCCACCGAACGCGGCGTCATCGTGATGAACACCCCATCGGGCAACACCGTCGCGACCGCCGAGCTCACCTTCACGCACCTGCTCTGCCTCGCCCGCCCGGTGCCGGAAGCCGTCCAGTCGATGCGCGAAGGCAAGTGGGACCGTAAGTCACTCTCTGGCTCCGAGCTCTTCGGCAAGACCCTCGGCGTACTCGGCCTTGGCCGCATCGGCGCTGAAGTCTCCAAGCGCGCCCTCGCGTTCGGCATGAAGGTTCTCGCCTACGATCCGTACCTCACCGAATCCCGGGCCAAGGCCCTCGGCGTTTCTATCGCGACCCTCGACGAAGTCTTCGCTCTCTCCGACTACATCACCGTCCACATGCCCCTCATCGAGAAAGGCAAGCAGGGTGAGACCGAAGGCATGGTTGATGCAGCTGCTTTCGCTAAAATGAAGAAGGGCGTAAAGATCGTGAACTGCGCTCGTGGCGGCATCGTCGATGAGACCGCCCTCGCCGAAGCCCTGAAGTCCGGCCAGTGCGGCGGCTGCGGTTTCGACGTGTTCGTCGAAGAACCCCTCGCCAAGGACCACCCGCTCCGCTCCCTCCCTAAGGCTCACCTCTCCCCGCACCTCGGCGCCTCCACGGCCGAAGCCCAGGAGAACGTCGGCGTCGAAGTCGCCGAAGCCGCGATCACCGTGCTCGGCGGCGGCTCGCCCGCTAATGCGGTCAACCTGCCTTCCGTCGACTCGCAGACGCTCGCCGCAATTAAGCCGTTCCTCTCCCTCGCGCAGAAGCTCGGTGCCATCGCCCGTCAGCTCGCCGCCCCGGGTCGAATCGAATCCCTTCGTCTGACCACCTTCGGCACCGGCTCTGACCAGGGCGCCAACGCGATCGCCCGCGCCATCCAGCGCGGCTACCTGCGCGGCATCGTCGAAGGCGTCACCGACGTGAACGCTCCCGGCAAACTCAAGGCCCTCGGCGTCGAGGTCCAGACCGTCCGCTCTTCCGCCGAAGCTGATTACAAGGAACTCATCCTCGTCGAAGCTGTGCTCGCGGGCGGCAAGTCCGTCTCGGTCGCCGGCACCGTCCTTGGCAAGGCCCAGTCCCCTCGTATCGTCTCAATCAACGGGCGCACCCTCGAGTTCATCCCCGAAGGCAAACTGCTCCTCATCGAGAATCAGGACCAGCCCGGCATCATCGGCGCCCTCGGCACCCTGCTCTCCAAGGAACGCGTGAACATCGCCAACATGGCCCTCAGCCGTTCCGGTGGCTCCAACGCCCTAGCCGTCTACCAGCTCGATACCGCTCCAGGCGCCGCCGCCATCGCGGAAATCCTGCGTAATCCGGCGATCGTCAGCGCCAAGCTGATCGAAGCCTAAGCGATGTTCGCGGCTATCGGAATCTTTGCCCTAATCGGCTACCTCCTCGGTTCCGTCAATTTCGCCGTGCTCGTGGCGAAGAAGCATGGCGTCGATATCCTCAAGGAAGGCTCCGGCAACCCGGGCGCCACAAACGTTAAGCGCGTGCTCGGCAAGGGACCAGGAAACCTCGTCTTCGCCCTCGATGTCTTGAAGGGTTTCGTCGGTGCCGGCCTGCCGACCCTCGTAGGTTATGTCATCGCGACACAGAGCATCACTCTGGTTATTCAAGGTGATGTCTTTATCCACGGCGTGGCCGGCTTAGTGGGTACGCTCCTTGGCCACTGCTTCTCCTGTTTCCTGAAGTTCAAGGGCGGCAAGGGCGTGGCCTCAACCATCGGCGGCCTGGTCGTCCTCCTGCCCGTGCCAATTCTCATCGGCGCCACCCTCTGGGGCCTCGTCTTCCTGGCGTCGCGCTACGTCTCCCTGGCCTCGATCGCCCTCGGCGTCTCGCTCCCGGTGAGCTGCTTCTTCCTGAAGTACGGCCAGCCGCAGTTCTGGTTCGCCGGCGTCCTCGCCGCGTTCAACGTCTGGACGCATCGTTCCAACATCGGTCGCCTGCTTACCGGCACCGAGAGCCGCTTCGTCAAAAAAGCCTGACCTTTTCGCAATGACCGCTCCTCGCACCATCGGCATCGGTATCCTCGGCTTCGGCACCGTCGGCCAAGGCGTCTGGAAGCACCTGCATGAGAAGCAGGCCGACCTCGAATCGCGCCTCGGCGTGAAGCTCGATCTCCGCAAGGCCTCCGTCCGCGACCTGAAGAAAAAGCGCACGGTAAAAATCCCGGCCTCCAAGCTGACCACCAACGTCAACGAGATCATCGATGATCCGAAGGTCCACGTGGTCTGCGAACTGATCGGCGGCACCACCAAGGCCCGCGAGCTCACCCTCCGTGCCCTGCGCCTCGGTAAGGTGGTCGTCTCCGCCAACAAAGCCCTGCTCTGCGAGCACGGCCCCGAGATTTTCCAGGCCGTCCGTAAGCATGGCGGCCAGTTCCTCTTCGAAGCCAGCGTCGCTGGCGGCATCCCGATTATCAAGGCGATCCGCGAAGGCCTCGTTGCCAACCGCTTTGAACTCATCGTCGGCATCCTCAACGGCACCTGTAACCACATCCTCACCCGCATGGGCGAGGACGGCCTTTCGTTCCCCGACGCGCTCAAGGAAGCCCAAGAACTCGGCTACGCCGAAGCCGACCCGACGCTCGACGTCGACGGCATCGATGCCTTCCACAAAGCCTCGATCCTCGCCTGGCTCGCCCACGGCAAGTGGGCACCGCCCACGCGTACGCTCGTCGAAGGCATCCGCAAGATCGGACCGGCTGACATCGATTTCGCCCGCCGCTTCGGCTTTGCGCTCAAGCACCTCGCCGTCATCCGCCGCGACTTCAAGGCCAACTGGATGACCGTTGGCGTCTACCCTTCCCTCGTCCCTAGCCGCGACATCCTCGCACGCGTCTCTGGCGTGAATAACGGCATCACCCTCCGCGGAGACGTCGTCGGCGCCACTACGCTCACCGGCCGTGGCGCCGGCGGCGACGCCACCGCTTCCGCCGTAATCGGCGATATCGTCGACGCGATTGCCGCCCTCACCGGCCCGATCTCGCAGGCTCTTTCGCCCGAAGCCCTCGCCGCCCGCGAGAAAGCCGGCCGCGCCCTCCGCATGGCCTCGATCGACGAGATTGTCTCGCCCTTCTATCTCCGCCTTTCGCTGCTAGACAAAGCCGGCGTCTCCGAAGGTGTCTACCGTATCTTCTCGAAGCATAAGGTATCCATCGCCCGAGTCATCCAGTACGAACACCCGAACCAAGGCCGCGGTACCGTCACCCTTTCGACCTACCCGGTCAGCGAACGCAAGATGTCCGCAGTCTTGACAGAATTACGCCGCCTCAAGACCGTGCTCGAGGAGCCAGTCGTGCTCCGCATCTTCTCTCCCGAATCCTGATCCTCCGGTGGCTCTCATCGTCCAGAAATACGGCGGCACTTCCGTCGGCAGTGTCGACCGCATCCAGAACGTGGCGGCCAAAATCAAGGAACAGTGGTCCAAGGGTAACCGCATCGTCGTGGTCGTCTCCGCTCGCAGCGGCGTGACCAACGACCTCATCTCCCGCGCCAAGGCTCTCTCCAAACTGCCAGACGAACGTGAGATGGACGTCCTCATGGCCGTCGGCGAACAGGAGACCATCGCCCTCACAGTCATGGCCCTCCACGCCATCGGCGTGCCCGCCGTCTCCCGCACGGGCGCTCAGGCCGGCATCTTCACGGACGACATCCATACTCGCGCCCGCATTACCCGCATCACCGGCGGCGACCTGCTCGCCCGACTCGACGAAGGTAAAGTCGTCGTGGTCGCCGGCTTTCAGGGCTGCACAGACCAGGGCGAAGTCACCACCCTCGGCCGCGGCGGCTCGGACCTCACCGCCATCGCGGTCGCCGCTTCCATTAAGGCCGACCTCTGCCAGATCTACACCGACGTCGACGGCGTCTATACCGCCGACCCACGCATCGTGCTCAACGCGAGCAAGCTTCATGAGATCTCCTACGAAGAGATGCTCGAGCTCGCTTCCAGCGGCTCCAAGGTGATGCAGTCACGCTCGGTGGAGTTCGCCCAGAAATATAACGTGCCCTTCGAGGTCCGTTCCTCCTTTAACGACCAACCTGGTACTATCGTGAAAGCCATCGACAAAACCCTTGAAGACGCGGCCATCGCCGGCGTCGCCCTCGACCGCCTGCAGACCCGCGTCACGGTGAACGACTTACCCGACAGCCCGCAGGCGCTGTCCGCCCTCTTCGACGACCTCGGCGAGGCCGGCCTGAGCGTTGACATGATTATCAAGAACCTGGGCAAGGACGGCAAAGCCAACCTGACCTTCTCGGTGACCACCGCCGAATTCTCCCGCGTCGAAGCCGTCGTCGGCCAGACCCTTAAGAAGCTCGGCTCCGGCTCCGTCCGTTCCGCCGGCGAGATCTCCAAGCTCTCCATCGTGGGCGTCGGTATGATTTCCCACCCTGGCGTGGCCGGCACCCTCTTCAAGGCCCTCGCCTCCGTCGGCATCAACAGCGAGCTCATCACGACCTCCGAGATCAAGATCTCCGTCGCGCTAGACCCCGCCAAGGCAGACGCCGCCGTCCGTGCCGTGCATACGGCCTTCGGTCTCGATAAGGCCTGAGCCGGCACTCGCCTCTTGCCCGCCGGCCCGCTCCGACCATAGTCGTGGCGATGCTGCGGTTCACCCTGGCCACCTTCCTCGCCCTCGGCGTCTTGCTGCCGGGTCTGGTCGTGTCGCAGGACCTCCCGCCTAACCTAATCACGGCTAACGCGGCCGTCAGCCCGGGCGACCAGCCCGACCGCCGGACGCTGCTGGGACTGGCCGACCAAGCCCTGGCCGCAGGACTCTCCTCAACGGCCTCCAGCTTCTACGCCCAGCTGCTCGCCGACCCGAAGCTCAGCGAAAAGGATCGCGAACAGGCCGGCCTCGGCCTTTCCGCCGCTTACATCGAACGCACCCGCACGGCCGAAGCCAAGGCGACGGTGAAGTTCCTGCCGAAGTCACCCCGCAAGTCACTCCGCGAAGGGCTCATCGCCCTGCTGGAGAATGACACCGACGGGGCCCGCGCTTTTTCGGTCGACCTGAACATCGCCGCCCTCCCCCCTCACGAAATCGCTTGGGGGCATGCACTACAGTGGATGGTCGCAGGTGCATTGAGCGACAACCTCAACGTCAACCTCACGCAAGAAGCTATCGCGCGCACGGCCGTCTCCGAAGAACAGCGTCAGCGCATTGAAGTCCTCGGTTACCGCGCGATGATCGTCGCCGGCAAGGTGGAGCAGCGCACGGTCACGGCGTTGCGCGAACTAGCCGCCGACGCCAAGGGCACGCCGCTCGCTTTCGACTACGCCCGCAATCTCGCACTGGCACTCGCGCACCTTAAGGATACCAAAGGCGCCGCCCAAGCTCTCGCTAAGGCCGGCGCTTTACCCCCCGCGCGCCAAGCGGAGGCTGACCTCCTCGCCGGACTCATCCTCGGAACGGATAATGCCGAGGGGCGTGAACGCCTTAAAGACGCCGCCCGTAATCCCGCCAATGTTGCGATTCGGCTCACGGCCCTGCGTGCGTTGGTCGCCGCTGCTGACCCTCGCTCAGAAACAGATCCCGCCAAGCCGATTGATACGAAGGCGATCGCCAACGAAGTGAACGACTTCCTACTCCGTCGTAACCCAGGCCAGCTCTCCTACTTCTGCCCACGCGACCTCAAGGTCCTGGATTCCATCCACCTCGCCCGCGCCCAGTTGATGCTCTTCGCTGGCAGTCGCGAAAAGGCCCGCCAAGCGGCCGAAGACCTGCTCAAGGATGTCCCCGCGAGCCCGCTCGTCCGCGAAGCCACCCGCACGCTCGCCATCGCAGCCTGGGGCGACGGCTCCTATCGTCTCGCCGCGACTCATCTCACCACGCTGGGCGAAAGCAGCATCGAACCAGAACGCGCGCAGCTCCGTATCGCCGCCGCCGATTGCCTGTTCCTCGCCAAGGATTTTGCCCTTGCCGAAAAAGCCTACGCCGCCCTGCAGAAGGACGCGGCCGATACGAAGATTTCCGAAGACGCCTTTCATCAGCGCATCCTCAGCCTACTCGAGATAAGCGATGAGATTAGCGCCTGGAATCGCACCACGGAAGTGATCGAAGACGCGGCTCGCTCCAATCGCACCCGCACCAAGGAGCCCATTTGGTCGGCGATCTGGAGCCTCGTCGAGGACATGCGTAAGGCTCAGCGGCCGGCCGACGCCGAACGCCTGCTGGCCCGGCTGGCCCCGCTGACCCAAGGCGCCCGCGTGGATTACGAGCTACGCTTCACCTGGCAACGGGCCCTCCTGGCCATTGCGAATAATAATCCAGCCGAAGCGAGCCGACTGGCCGCGGAGATCGACCGCAAGCTCTCCAGTCTGCCTGCTGGAGCCACGCCGGACGAACTGAGCAAAGCCGTGCCGGAACTGCGGGGACACGCGGCGTTGCTGAAGGCGCGCACCTCGCTCAACGCCGGCGCCGCCAAAGGACTCGACGAACTCGTCGAGCTCCGCCGACAGTTCGGCAAGGTACCCGCCGCCGCGGCCTCCTACCTCGTCGAAGGCCGCCACCTGGCCTCCGTCGGTCGCAACGCCGAAGCCCAAGCGCGCTTCGAGTCCCTTGCCAAGGAATTCCAAGGCCAGGCTGGCCTGACCGAATTCGCGGCACTCGGGCTCTATGAAGCCGCCGAACAGTCTGCGCTCCAGGCACCGACTGGCGGCGAGAGCAAACTGAGAGAGGCCGTCGAACTCCTCGAACGATTCACCGAAACCTACCCGCAGAACGCCCTCATCTTTCGCGTCTCGCTTCGGCGCGCCGAGATTCTCCGCTCACTCGGCCAGTTCGACAAATCCCTCCTCGTGCTGGAAAGCCTGATTCGCGATAAGCCGACGGACCCGTCCCGCGCCCAGGCCGAGATGGCGCGTGCCGACTCCCTCTTCGGGCTCGCCCAGCTGCGCCGAGATCGCAACGGGCAGCTTGACCGCCAGAAAGTATCCCGCGCGGCCGCCGCCTACGAACGTATCGCCGAAGCCTGGGCCAAGGATTCCGACGACGTGAAGATTGAAGCATGGTACAAGTGGGCGCTCACGTTGGTCGAACGCTCCCGCACCGAGACCGGCCTCGAAGCGACCGCCACGCGCAGCGAAGCCCGCAAGATTCTGCTCCGCGCCTTGGGCGCCTTGCGCGAAGCGACCGCCCGGGTCGCCGCAGACACCGCCGGCAAACTCTCTTCCGAAGGCCGCCTCTGGCTTTCGCGCTCCGTGCTGCTGATGGCCGAGACCTGCGAACTGGACGGCGATCGGGCTGAGGCCATCGCCTCCTATAAAATCATCGTCAACGTAAACTTGGGACAGCCCTCCGCGCAGTCGCGCCTACCGGGCCAGTCCACCGCCGAAAGCAAACTTGCGACCCTGCGTAATTCATCGTCCAATCCTTCCCAGCCCCAATGAGTAGCCGCTTCTCCTTCCCCTTCGACGCCGGCCCCTTCGTCTGGCTGCTCCTACTGCTCGCCTTCCTCGCCCTAGTCTTCGTCGTCGAACGCGCAATATTCCTGCACCGCGGCCTCGTCCTTTCCTCCGACTTCATTGAAGGCGTCCGCAACAACCTGCGCGCTGGCCGGCCGCTCGAAGCGCTGGCCGCCTGCGAGGAATCCCCTGGTCCAGTGCCCCGCGTGGTAAAAGCCGCCCTACTCCGCTCGGGGAGCGGCGAAGAAGCCATGCGCGCTGCCGCCACGGAGGCCGCCTTACTCGAGCTGCCGGTGCTCGAACGTCGCCTTGGCTCCATTTCCTCCATTGGACGTATCGCCCCGTTGCTCGGCCTCGCTGGCGCGATCTTCTCGGGCTTCAACCTCGCCTCCGCCCTGCGCGACGGGAGCGTCTACGCTTCCGCCAACGGTCTCCTGACGGAAGTCCAGGCCGCCCTCGCCACCGCGGGCTTCGCGATGGTCATCGCTGCCGCTTGCGCGATGGCCCACCACTTCCTCGTCGGCCGCGTCCGCTCCATCGTCACTGAGATGGAGATCGCCGCCCATTCCATCATCACCTTCGTCCGCCACGAGTTACCCGAGGACAAGCCTCGCCAGAGCTAAGATGCGGACGCCCCTCGGAGTCTTGGAAAAAGTCCGCCCCGCCGAACAGGGTCCGGATTTCGTACCGTTGGCCCTCGCCCTCGTCTGCGCAGCACTGACCTACGTCCTTTCCGCCGAATTCGTCTTCGCCCCAGGCCTTTATGTGGGCTTCGACGAACGTGCCGGCGCGGTCTCGCCTACAATGAAGACGCCCAAACTCGTTTCGGGCGATATGGCTCGAACCTCGCTGACCTTGACCCTGGTGTCCGCCCGCGGCGCCAGCGTCTTCGTCGTCGCCGGCCGCGTGGTCACGCGCGAAGGCCTCGAGCAGGAACTCCGCCGCGTCGCCGCGCAGGGCGGCTCATCTCGTCCCATCCTGATCAAGGCCGATGCTTCGCTGACCATGCAGAGCTTCCTGGATGTCTGCGAACTCGCCCGCAAGGCTGGCTTCCCCGGCGTCCTAGTCGCGGCCGACGAACGTTGATTCGCGGTTGCCACGGTCGAGTCGGGTAGAACATTCTCCGGCCAAGTGTCCTCCCCTGCGCCCATCTCCTCCGCCAATCCCGTGCCGCCGCGTCACATCGGCATCATCATGGACGGCAACGGACGCTGGGCCGCCGCCAAGGGCCTCCCTCGGCTCGAGGGACATCGCCGCGGTGCTGAACGACTCATCGAGATCATTGATGCCTGTATCGACGGCGGTATCGGCACTCTCACCGTCTTCGCCTTCTCGGCCGAGAACTGGAAACGCCCCCTCGAGGAAGTCAGCGGTCTCTTCAAGCTCGGTGAGTGGATTCTCCGTGCGCACCTCGCCCGCCTCGAGAAGCGGAACGTCCGCCTGCGGGTGATTGGCGACATCAGCGCCCTTCCCGAATTCGTCCGCGTCCCACTCGAGGACGTTATCATGTCCACCAAGGACAATACGGCCTTCACCTTAGTGGTCGCACTCAACTACGGCGCCCGCCAAGAAATCGTTGCCGCCGCTCAAGCGATTGCCACCGACGTCGCCGCGGGCAAGCTCGCGCCGGCCGCGGTGGATTGGTCCGCGGTCGAAGCCCGCCTGCAGACGGCCGGTATGCCCGACCCCGACCTCATCATCCGCACGTCGGGCGAATTCCGCCTTAGCAACTTCCTGCTGCTCCAGTCCGCCTACGCCGAGATCGTATTCGCCTCGGTCTTCTGGCCTGACTTCGACAAAGCGCAGCTTCAGCTCGCGCTCGCCGAATACGCTAAACGCGAACGCCGCTTCGGCCAGACCCGCGAACAGATTCAGACTCCCGCCCAAGCATGAAAGACCGCGCCCTCAGCACCATCGGCCTCTGGGTCGTCGTTGGCCTCGTGATCTGGGTCGGTGGATTCTTTTCCGTCGCCGAACAAGCCTCCTTCGGTCTGCTGGCACTACTCATCTGCGCCGCGCAATATGAGTTTTACCAACTTGTCCGCGCCATCCCTGGCGTCGGCCGCCCCCACCTTTCCGGAATCGTCGCCGGGTTCGCCTTACATTTCGGCCTGTTCTTCCTCGCGGCCGAAGAAGCCCGTTCGAACTACCTACTGACCGGCGGTGCTCTGCTCGTCGGCCTACACCTCCTATCGCTCCTCCGCCATCCGGGCGAAGTCCCGACGCTGCTCCGACGCTTTCCGACTCTTTACGGCTTCGCTTACCTGCCCTTCATGTTGGCCTCACTCATCGCCATCGCACGCATGAAGGACGGCCATCTGCTCACCGCCCAGTCCGTCGGACTCTATTACGTCGTCTGGGTGTTCGTCGCCACAAAGTTCACCGACGTCGGCGGTCTGCTCATCGGCGTGCCGTTCGGTAAGCATAAGATCGCCCCGACCATCAGCCCGGCCAAGAGCTGGGAAGGCTGTCTCGGCGGACTCGCCACTTCCGCCGGCGCTTCCGCACTCTTCGCCTGGCTAATGCGCGACGTCGTCGATATCAACTTCATGGTTCCCTGGAAAGCTGCCGTGCTGGCGCTGCCGATTGCGGTGGTCAGTATCCCCTCCGACTTGATCGAGTCAGTCTTCAAGCGGCTCGCCGGCGCCAAGGATTCCGGCGCGACGATTCCTGGCATCGGCGGCGCGCTTGATCTCATCGACAGCATGGTGCTCACTTCGCCCATCGCCCTAATCCTGCTGTCCTACTTCCTCGATTGGGCTAAGCGCGGCTGATGACCGAGTCCGCGCCAGCCATTCATGTGCTGACGGGGCCGACCGCCGTCGGCAAGACGGAGGCCGCGCTGCACTGGGCCGAACAGAACGACGCAGAAATTATCTCCTGCGATTCTGTCTGTGTGTACCGCGGCATGGACATCGGCTCAGCCAAGCCGACGCCAGAAGAGCAGCACCGCGTACACCATCACGGACTCGACCTCGTCGACCCTTCGGAGCGCTACTCCGTCTCGCAATATGTCGAGATGGCCCGCGCAGCCATCGCCGACGCGCACGGCCGCGGCAAGCGGGTGCTCGTCACGGGCGGGAGCGGCTTCTATTTGGCCGCCTTCTTCGGCCCAGTTACCGACGAGCTCGAGATCCCGCAAGCCATCACCGACGAAGTCCGGACCCTCCAGCGCCAAGGTCTAGCCTCGCTGCTGCTGCGTCTCCGCGAACTCGAAGGCCCGCAACTGCCCGCTTGGCTCGACGCCCAGAACCCCATCCGAATCGCCAAGGCCCTCGAACGCCGCTTGGCTTCCGGCCGCACCCTCGACTCCCTGCGCGACGAGTTCCTGACCCGCCGCGGACCTTTTGCCGACCACCCAGTCACCTTCGAACTCCTCGAACGCCCGGACGATGAACTGAAGGTCCGGATCGCCGCCCGCACTTCCACCATGCTGCGCGACGGGATCATCGAGGAGTCCGAACGCCTCTTGGCGCTGAATCTTGACCCCGAACTGACATCGTGCCGTGCGGTAGGCTATCGGGCTGTCATGGACTGGCTGGAGGGCGGGAAACGGGTAGCGGTAAGCGGTCTGACCGAGCGCATCAACCTCGACACTTGGGCCTTGGTCAGGAAACAGCGTAAGTGGTTCCGCAGGCTAGGGTTAGCCAAAGATGCCTAATAATCGGCAGGCGGACTAATTTTGGGGTAAATACCTCCACCTAGTGCCTTAAAAACGGTTATTAATGGCATTTTACTGCCTCCATCCTTGCAAGCCCCTATTTTCTGGCCAATTTCGGCATCGAACCCCCTACCCACCCAAACCATGCCCCTAAAAATCGGCCAGCCTCTCCCTGAAATCTCGCTCAAGCAGAAGACCGACGCCGGTCTGGTCGATGTCAGCCTCCGCCGCAATGTCGGCAAGGGTAAAACTGTCATCCTCTTCGTCCCCCTCGCCTTTACATCTTTCTGCACGGAAGAGCTTTGCAAGGTGACCGGCCTCCTCGACGAATACAAGAAACTCGGCGCCGACGTGATCGCCATCTCGGTCGACTCCCCCTTCGCGCAGGAAGCCTGGGCCAAACAGGCGGGCATCAACCTCACCCTCGTCTCCGACTTCAATCGCGTCGCCCTCAAGGCCTTCAAGGTCAAGGACACCCGCGTGATTCCTGAGAAGACTGGCCTCCTCAACGTGGCCAAGCGCTCCGTCTTCGTGGCCGACAAGGCTGGTAACGTGATTCACTCCGAAGTGAAGCGCGACCCGGCCTCCATGCCGAACTTCGCCAAGATCAAGAAGGCCGTCGAAGCCTAATCGTTACCAAGGCTTATTTGAAGGCGGTCGGGCTTGCCCCGACCGCCTTCTTTGCTTTTGGCTACCTGTCTGCCCATCCGCGGCGGGACACCCCCTTTCATCGAATACACCACCATGGCCCTCAAAGACCCCTTCAAAGCCCTCCGCCCCTTCTCCGCTGGCGGCCAGTCCGGGCAGATTTACTCCGTGCCCGCCCTCGAGCAGGCCGGCCTCGGCAAGGTCTCACGCCTACCGGTCTCCATCCGCCTGGTCCTCGAATCCGTGCTGCGTAACTGCGACGGCGTCGCGGTCACGGAAAATGACGTCAAGACGCTCGTCGCCTGGAACGCCGCCAAGCCAGTTGACACGGAAATCCCCTTCGTCGTTGCGCGCATCGTGCTCCAGGACTTCACGGGCGTGCCGCTCCTCGTCGACCTCGCCGCCATGCGCGAAGCCGTCGCCAAGCTCGGCAAGGATTCTGCCATCATCGAACCGCTCGTCCCCGTCGACCTCGTCGTCGACCACTCGGTGCAGGTCGACCGTGCTGGCACCGCTTCTTCGTTCCTCGAAAACCTGCGCCAGGAATTCGGCCGCAACACGGAGCGCTACGAATTCCTCAAATGGGGCATGCAGGCGTTCAAGACCTTTGGCGTCGTCCCGCCCGCCATCGGCATCGTCCACCAGGTCAATCTCGAGTTCCTCGCCAAGCTGGTCTTCCAGAAAGACGGTGTCTTCTATCCAGACACCCTCGTCGGCACCGACTCCCACACCACGATGATCAACGGCATCGGCGTCGTGGGCTGGGGCGTGGGCGGCATCGAAGCCGAAGCGGGTATGCTCGGCCAGCCGGTCTACTTCCAAACGCCAGAAGTCATCGGCGTCAATCTCACCGGTCGCCTCCGTGAAGGCGTCACCGCCACCGACCTTACCCTCCGCCTCACGGAAATCCTCCGCAAGGCCAAGGTCGTCGGTAAGTTCGTCGAGTTCTACGGCGAAGGCACCGAGGCCCTCTCGCTCGCCGACCGCGCCACAATCGCCAACATGGCCCCGGAATACGGCGCCACGATGGGCTTCTTCCCAGTCGACGACAAGTCGCTCGAATACCTCCGCCAGACGGGGCGCGAAGAGTCCCACATCGAGCTGGTGAAGGAATATTACAAAGCTCAGGGCCTCTACGGTATCCCGAAGGCCGGCAGCATCGATTACACGCAGACCATCGACCTTGATATCGGCACGGTCGTCCCCTGCGTCTCCGGCCCGAAGCGTCCGCAGGACCGCATCGATCTCCCGAAGATCAAGGACTCTTTCAACACGCTCTTTACCGCGCCGAAAGACAAGAACGGCTTCGGCATGGCCGCGGCCGCGCGCGACGCTTCCGCCGCCGTCGGCGCCACGGGCCGCTCGCTCAAGCACGCCTCGGTGGTGATCGCTGCAATCACCTCCTGCACCAACACCTCGAATCCTTCCGTGATGGTGGCCGCTGGCCTCGTCGCTAAGAAGGCCGTCGAGAAAGGACTGACGGTGAATCCGAACGTGAAGTGCTCGCTGGCCCCTGGTTCCCGCGTGGTCACCGACTACCTTAACGAGATCCAGCTCTCGGGCTACCTCGACCAGCTCGGTTTCAACCTCGTCGGCTACGGCTGCACGACCTGCATCGGTAATTCCGGCCCGCTCGACGCCGACATCGAAGGCGCGATTAAGAACGGCGACCTCGTCACGGCTTCCGTGCTCTCGGGTAACCGCAACTTCGAAGCCCGCGTCCACGGCGCGGTCCGCGCGAACTACCTCATGTCGCCACCCCTCGTCGTCGCCTTCGCCCTCGCTGGCCGCGTCGACATCGACCTCGATAATGAACCGCTCGGCACGGGTAAGGACGGCCAGCCAGTCTTCCTGAAAGACCTCTGGCCCACCCAGGGTGAAATCGCCGACCACGTCGCCCGCGGCCTCAAGCCAGAGATGTTTAAGTCGAAGTACGCAGCCGAATCCCTCGCCAACGCCACCGCGGAGTGGAAGGGCGTCCAGGGTGGTACCGGCGCGCGCTTCAGCTGGAAGGAATCCTCCACGTACATCCAAGAGCCTCCGTTCTTCAAGGGCTTCTCCATGACGCCTCCCCCGGTGCCCACGCTCGCAAAGCTGCGCCCGCTGGCCATCCTCGGCGACTCCGTCACGACCGACCACATCTCCCCCGCTGGCGCCTTCAAGGAAGAGACCCCGGCCGGCAAGTTCCTCCTCGCGGCCGGCGTGTCGAAGAAGGACTTCAACTCCTACGGTTCGCGCCGTGGCAACGACCGCATCATGACCCGCGGCACCTTCGCCAACACTCAGGTGAAAAATGCGATGGCCGACGGCAAGGAAGGCGGCTTCACGAAGATCCAGCCCGATGGTAAAGTCGAGGCCATCTACGACGCCTGCCAGACCTACGCGCAGCGCGGCGAAGGGATGATTGTCTTCGGCGGCGTCGACTACGGCATGGGCTCTTCCCGCGACTGGGCTGCGAAGGGCACCGCCCTCCTCGGCATCCGCGCCGTGGTCGCGCAGTCCTTCGAACGCATCCACCGTTCCAACCTCCTCGGCATGGGCGTACTGCCCCTCGAATTCGCCGACGGTAAGAACGCCGCGTCTTACGCCCTCGACGGCACCGAAACCTTCGACCTCGAAGGACTCTCGAGCCCAATCAAGCCAAAGACACCGGTGACGCTCGTCATCCGCCGCGCCAACGGCACCGTCGATAAGGCGCAGCTCATGGCCCGCATCGATACCGCGATTGAAGGAGAGTATTACCGCCACGGCGGCATCCTGCCCTACGTCCTCCGCCAGATCCTGAAGTAAAGTTCTGACCAGGCGAAACCAAGGGCGACCCCGCAAGGAGTCGCCCTTTTTCATATCTTGCCCAGACCAGCGTCGGCCCTTAGTCGTCCTCCATGGAAATCGGCGTCATCAACGGACCCAACCTCGACCGACTCGGCAAGCGCGAGCCGGAGGTCTATGGTACCCAGACGCTCGCCGACCTCGAGAAGTTGATCGAGAAGCATGGTAAGGCCGCCGGGGCCAAGACCCGTTTCTTCCAGTCCAACCACGAAGGCGAGATCATCGACACGATTGCCAAGTGGGCCGACAAAGGCGTGAAGTTCCTGGTCATCAACCCGGGAGGCCACACCCATGTCTCGGTCGCCCTCCGCGATTCCATCGCCGGCAGCAGCATGCAAGCCGTGGAGGTTCATATCTCAAATATCTATAAGCGCGAAGAGTTCCGTCATAAGTCCGTCACGGCCTCCGCCTGCGAAGGCGTGATCACCGGCCTGGGCTTCGAAGGCTACCTGCTCGCGGTCGACTTCCTGGTCGCCAAGGCCAAGGCGAAGCCGGCCAAGGTCGCCAAGGCGAAGAAGAAGTAAGCCTACGCCGCGGGGAAACGCGCGAGGTCACACTCTTTCCGCAACGCCCTACCTTCACAAAGATAGGCGGCCATCTCGTCGGCCATGAGGGGCGCCCAGACGGTACCGCGTGGACCAAGTCCGCTGAAGAGGTGCGTCCGCGGCTGCTGGGGATGCGTGCCCATGAACGGATGACTGTCCGAGGTACACGGACGGACGCCGGCGATGTGCGCGGTAACGTCAACTTGGACTTCTTGTCCGAAGTAGCTGCGGAACCTCCAGATGAGCTTTTGCTTTTGGAGTTCGGTCGGGGTCTCATCGAGCTGATCCCACTGCCAGTTAGTGCCGGTGCGCCAAACGCCCTGCCCGAGCGGCAAGGCCCAGCCTTCGCGATTCAAGATGAAGGGCTTGTCGGCCACGGAAGCGCGTAGCGTGAGCGCCTCACCCTTCGCCGGCTGCCACGGGAGATACTTGAACGGGCCGCGTAAGGCCGATTTATAGCCGTCGCAATAGATGATGGCCCCGGCGCGGACGTGACACCAAGTGACGCCGTCAGAGGAGACCACGGCGTCAGCCGGATCAAAGGATGCTTCGGTCAGGCACCCGGCGGCGACCAGTTCGGCGCGGACATCCGACAGGAGTTTCGGCAGGTCGGCCCAGGCGCCGTTCATCAAGGCTCCGCCAAATTCGTCCGTCAGGCCCGCATCAAGTTCACCTTGCGCGGAAGTCACGCGCTCGATGAAAGGCTGGCAACTCCGGCACTCGGTCCGCTTGAGGCCTTTGCCGCGCTGCTCGTCGTCGACGAACATGCGATAGACTTGGATGGGGCGAAAGACGCCGAGTTCGGTCAGCCTGGCTTTTGCTGAGGCGAAGAGCTCGGGGTAATCCTTGGTCAGCGTGAAGCGCCGACCGGTCAGCGGCGTCATCAATCCGGCCGCGACCTGCGAAGAGGAAGACTTCCAGCGATCATCCACGACATGGACCGTACGTCCGCGACGCAGGAGTTCCTTAGCGAGCAATGAGCCCGCCAGGCCTTGGCCAATAATCAAAAAATCAACCTGCATCACCGGAGGGAGACACAGGTTGAAAGAAGGTCAAATGACGACGACGTTTTGTCAGTAACCGACGGCGTTCTTGGTGCCCTGCTTGGTCACGATCTTCTCGTCGGTCCAGACCGCGACGCCACGCTTCACCTCGACGAGGGTCAGCTGGAAGATGAAGGAGCCTTGACGAGTGCTGCCGGCGTTAGAGCGGTCTTCGAGGATCTTGCCTTTGAGCACGTATTCGGCGTGGGGGACATTGGCCTTGGAACCAGACTCGGCGCGAGCGGCGTTGGCGGTGGCGTCGTTGTCGAGCAGCGTAACGCGGCCGGCGTTGACCAGGGGAACGGTGAGCTTCGACAGCAGCAAGGCGGTGTCGAAGTTGTCAGCGGTATCGTTGGTAATGGAGCCGAGCTGCAGCACCGGCGCGCCCTTGGAGAAGGACGGGGAGGAGATCATCGACTCGAGCATCTGGGAACCAGCGGTGCCGAAGTCCTGGATGTTCACCTTGTCGAGGCTGACCACGAGTTCGCGGCCGGTCGGGTCCTTATAGGTGGCGGGCGTACCGCAACCGACGATGAAGACGGCGCAGGCGAGGAGGGAGAGTTTGTTCATGGGAGGGATTAGCGGGAGATGAGACGGAGGCGGCACTCGGCGGACTGCGCCTTGAGGGCGGTCGCGGTGACAGTAGTGAGAGCGCCGGGTTCAAGCGGCGTGGCAATCAAGTTGGGCTGGCTTTCGGTCACGGTGCCGTCGGCGGCGAGCCACTCGAAACTGACGTTGATCGCTTGGCGGAGAGAGGAGCCATTGCGAAGGTCGAACTGAACGCGCGTGTAACCGCCATCGGTCTTGGACTTACGCGCCGCGAGGAGCTCGACCTTATTGCCGATACGATTATCGTTCAACTGCGTCGAGAAACCGCCTTCGGGCTTGGTGGTGGCGTAGTTGAAAGCGGAGGGCGGATTCAAACCGCGCTCGATACTTTCACCGGTCTCGAGAATCGAGGTGCAACCAGCCAGGAGGCCGAGTGCGAGAAGAGGCAGGATTTGTTTCATGGGACGAGAGGGGTGCAGCGGAGGACGACGGGGTGATTTTCCTGTGTGGACTTGAGGCTTACAAGCAGAACCTTACCCGCCGGGAGCGTCAGGCTCGCTTCGGGGTGCCCGACGACGGTCAGTTTCTGGCCAGGCTTGGCATCCAGCCGCACCACCGAGAAACGGGCCGGAAGGCTCGACCAGTTACGCAGGTCGGCCTTGGTGGTGCCAACCGTATAGATCGCCGTACCCACCTTGGTCGCAATCGACCAAAGCACGGCGCCCGAGCCCGCATTCTGCCGATTGGCAGCCTCTTCGGAGGATTTATTGATGAGGTAGCTGGCGGTAGCCTTAACGGCGGCGGACGTGAAAGCCTGGGCCTTGATGCCCGGCAAGGCCGCTTCGAAATGCTTGGCAATCAGGGCGTCCGGTCGGCTGGCCAAGGGGATCGCGACGTCTTTGGCGTCCAATTTAAGCTTCAGATTGTAATTCAGACCTGAGGGCCGGATGGCCGGTAAGGCGACGCTTACGTACGGCACGCGTGAGGAGACGATGAATAGCGGGATGTCGATTCGTTGCTCATACCACTCCGGACACATGCCCGTTTCGGAAATGACATAGACGATCATGCCCTGCCCTTCGCTCGCCGGCACTTCGGCATCCTTTAAGTCGCGACGGAAGGCTTCGTTGCTTCCGTTGAGCTGGGTGGCCGCCAGGAGTTCCTTGCGGCCCTTCTCGCGATCGGAGGAATCCTGGCCGAGGCGCAGGAAGAACATCCCCTGAAGCCAGTGGCTGAACGCATCGTCGTAAGCGCCATCGGACCTGAGGCTGGCGAGATTCTCTTCGATCATCCCGAGGCCTTCCTTCGTCCGCTCGTCCTGCGAAGCCTTGGCAACGTCGTACTTCTCTGCGGCCCCTTTGGGCTTCACGTAGAGCTGGCCCGAGCCGAAGGCCTGCTGCACGAAGCGTAGACGGGCCATAGCGACGCGGGCGCCATTGACGTCGCCCATCTCCATCCGGTTCAAGGCCTGATAAGTCGACGCATAGATACGATCCGCCGGACGAGGACGATACGCCTCGGCATAACCGTTGGAGAAAGCTGCGAGCGTCGCATCGGTAACCGAGAAATCTGGTCTCTCTTCTTCCGCTCGGAAGGATGCTTCGACCTGCTCCAGGACCTTGGCGCTTTCCTTGAGTTTGCCCTGCGCCCGCAGAGCGGAGGCGGCGTCGAGATTCCAGACGAGCGCGTCCTTGGGTTCGTTCGCCGCAAAGTTTTGGGCGATGGTTGCGGCGGTCTCATAATCCCCTTCCTCGACGGCCACCCGGACTCGCGGGCCGCGATCGACATACGTCGCGCAACCGCTCAGGACGAGCATCAGGATGGGGAGGGACAGACGCACAGGGAAGCCCCTGCAGACTAGCCCACCCCGCCCACAAGTAAAGGATGGTCAGGCCAGCTGCAGCCAGCGTGCGCCCAAATAAAGCCACAGGGGCGTAACAAGCGGGCAACAGAGCATCGTGATGACTGAACAGCGTAAGGAAATCAGGACCTCCCCCTTGAACATCTCGACAATCAGGAAGGTGAAGATACCGCAGGGCATCGCCGCCTGCACGAGCATCACCTTACGTAGGGATTCGTCGGCGACGAAGAAGCCGACCGCCGCCAGTACCAGTAACGGCATGACCAGCCAGCGGACGGCCATCACGCCAAACGAGACCGGTGCATCCGAAACCAGGCGGAAGTCCTTGATGATCTCGTGGAGGTAGATGCCGGTGAGTAGCGTCCCAATGGGGATAGCGCAGTCGCCGATGGTGCGACAGAGGTCACTGACGAAGACAATCGAGGCACTCTTACCGAAGCCCGCGAAATTAATCGCTAGGGCCACGAACAAGGCGACCGTCATCGGCTGCAGAAGATTTTTGAGACCGCGGCGCAAGGAGTCGCCGGAAAGCATGGCCACCCCGACCGTCCAGACTGCCGCCTCGACGCCGACATTATGCACCAGCAGCACGCCCACAACATCATCGTTGAACAACGCCGCGGTCACGGGGATGCCAAGGTAGCCGAAATTATTAACGCCAGATGAGAAGGCGAAGGTTCGACGCGCCGTGCCGGCGGGAACCTTGAACAGCCCGCCGATGGCGGTCGCGACGGCATAGCCGGTCACGATCATCAGGAAGCCCGCGCCAAGGTAGAGCAACGCCTGCGAGCCCGAGGCGATCAGCGGATTACCGCTCACGCGCGAGAAGATCATCGCCGGGAAGAAGACCCAGATGATCATGCGCATCAGCGGCT
>Ga0209190_1000321_pt1 | contig 35133 bp, 27 predicted proteins | sample M_140205_XF_Meta_FD_187315 | JGI IMG/M metagenome (GOLD analysis project Ga0209190, IMG submission 187315) | Freshwater microbial communities from Lake Montjoie, Canada to study carbon cycling - M_140205_XF_MetaG (SPAdes) (version 2) | ecosystem: Environmental > Aquatic > Freshwater > Lake...
AAAATGACTCATTTTGAACAAAAAGAAGGATATTTGGGACCATTTTGCATAAAAAATCCCGCAAATGAGGCAATATCCGATAAAGTTAGGATATATGGAAATTCTATTAATTAACAAAAAATCAAAAAAATCATGAAAAAATTCATTCTTGGAGGGCTTTTTTTAAGCTTTCTGGCCATTTCCTGCAAGAAAGACGATAATGGAGGCCCAACCATTTCATCACTTGATTGCAGTAATGTCTTGTATTCTGCAACTGCTGTAAAAGGTTCAGTTTATTTTGCTACTGCCACTTTACCTTACATATCATACATAGGTAACAATAATGTTAATTACAGCGCTGATACACCAATTATTTCAACAGGTGTTGAAGGACTCACTGCTTCACTTCAAGCTGGGATTCTGAATGGTGGGAATGGTAATTTATATTATACTATTTCAGGGACTCCTATAGATACAGGAAAGGCATATTTCGCCATTTCTTTTGGAGGGAAATCTTGCTCTATTGAACTAATTGTTTTTTCTGTAGGAAGTTACATGACCTATGATGCAGGTAAACAATGGAACTATGAAGAAAATAATAGCGGAACTATTACTAACTATATCCTCTCTGCTACAAGTAACTTAGAAATAAAATCTGGCAGAGAGTATCATGTTTTTACAAATTCTAGTGATAACAGCAGCGAATATTATGCAAAGTCAGGTTCTAATTATTACACATGGACTGACTTAGGAATGTCTGGTGCTCAATATGAAAATAAATATCTAGTAGATAATTCACCTGTTAATAATACATGGGACGCTGGAACAGTGATCATTAATATTGATACTACTTTTAATGGACTTAATGCAAACATTGATGCAACAATCGTTTTCAGAAAAAAAATCATTAACAATAACGATTCCCTTACCCTCAACAGCACAAATTACCTGAATGTAATACATACCACTACTACACCAGAAGTAGTATCTGTAAATTTAAGTATAAGTGGTTTCCCTATTTCAGGAACAACTCTTGATTTAAGTAATTCTAATTTTCAAAGCTATTATGGGAAGAAATATGGCGTTATTTCCGACACAAGCGTTTTAGGGGGCACACTTACTATTCCTGCAATTCCTTTATTAAGCTTACCAATTACTACAGTTCCATTAGATAACCTTATTAACAGAATTACTACACTACAAAGCGCTAATTTCTAATTAGTAAAAGTGCTTTATAAAAAATCCAGGCTATTAGGCCCGGATTTTTTTTGCCCAATATTTAATATAGATTACTGAAGAATGGTAACCTCTGTTCTTCTATTAGTAGCTCTTCCATCTTCGGTTTTATTATCAGCTACAGACTTTGTAGAGCCATATCCTTTAGCTGTTACTCGGTTAGGATCAATCCCTTTTAATAATAAATAATCGCGAACCACATTAGCTCTATCGAGAGAAAGCTTGAGATTAGTAGCAAGCTGTCCTACATTATCAGTATGACCTCCTATCTCTATACGATCATCATCTTTTCTATTTAAATACTTTACCAATTCATCCAAAACAGGAAATGACTCAGGCATAAGGGTAGATTTTCCCGAATTAAAATTGCAATCATCTAAAACAAAGGTCAGGGGTGGCTGAAACTTTACTTCCACCTTGAAAGATTTTTTATAAAACTCATTTTTACCAAGTGCAGGTATCTTCAATACATTGTAGCTAGTAGAATCTTTGAACCCAAGAATAAAGATGTCGTAATCATCGCCAGCTGGTAATCTCAACGAAAATTGTCCTGTTGAATCTGTTAATCCCTGATATTCGTTATTAGTATGCTTGCTTTTAAAAATAATAATTTCATTAGGCAGGATATTATTTTTAAAGTCGATAGTATTTACATTTACCTGAGCATCTTTAGGAAGATCAGCTGCAGGATCGGAAGTAATATTTTGATCAGATGTATTTAGATCTGCCAATGTAAGCACTGTATCACTTTTTGCATTAATAAGCTCCACAAGAGATTCTTTTGATACAGCCAGTTGCACCTTCAGCCCTTCCTTGCTGCCCAAGGAAATACCAATCAGCTCACCCTTTGTATTAAGCACCGGACCTCCACTGTTATCTGCGGTAGCGTAAGAATTAATTACTAGTTGTTTAATTCCATCCGTTTCTTTCAAGGCACTAATAGTCCCTTCTGAAATAACCGAAGAGCCCATAGGCCTTCCAATAATATTTATTGTTTGACCCTTTACTGCAGCTTCTTCAGCAATCTTAATGGCAGGCCGATCGAGCTGGGCAACCTTAAGTAGAATGAGATCGGTAGATTCATCTTCTGAAAGCGAACCTTCTATCTTATAAGGATGAGAGGGATCCTCAATAAAACAAACTGCATTTGTAGCATTTTTTATTACATGATAATTTGTGACTATTATATTTTTGTCAATAAAGAAGCCAGAGCCCTGTTTTGTAATGCCGCCATTTGATGACTTTATTGTAACCGTTGAATTTAGTAGCAATTGCAAATTAGCCGAGTTGTCCTGAGCAATCAACTGATTACATAATGAGAGGGAAATAAAAAGAATAAAAATATTTTTCATGTGAAATCAATTTTCATAAAAGGATAATAGCTTAAAGAGAACTACTGATGTAATATTACAAAAAAAGCTTAAAGACGCTGCTGCAATTTTAATACCATTTCTTCTTTCCAGCCCTTAAAGCTCCCTGCCAAAATATGTTTTCGTGCTTCATTTACAAGCCAGAGGTAAAAAGCAAGATTATGAACACTAGCCACAGTAAGGCCAAGGTATTCATTGCTTTTAAAAAGATGCCTAAGGTATGCTTTTGAGTAAAAACTACTGATCTCGCAACCAATCCCTTCATCAAGAGGCGTAAAATCTTTCTCCCATTTCTTGTTATCGATATTAACTACGCCATTTGAAGTAAAAAGCATGGCATTTCTTCCATTTCTTGTTGGCATTACGCAATCAAACATATCAATGCCCAAGGCTATACATTCAAGAATATTCCAGGGAGTACCAACCCCCATAAGGTACCTGGGTTTGTCAACAGGCAAATGTTCGCAACAAAGAGCGGTAAGCTCATACATTATTTCGTGAGGCTCGCCTACGCTTAATCCTCCAATAGCATTTCCTACTGCTCCTTTGGAAGCAATAAACTGGGAAGAAGCAGTACGAAGGTCTTTATAAGTACTACCCTGAACTATAGGAAAAAGATTTTGACTATATCCATATTTATCAGGCGTTTCGCCAAAACGCTTGATGCACCTATCCAACCAACGATGGGTGAGATCCATACTTTTTTTTGTATAATCATAGTCACTGGGATAAGGTGGACATTCATCAAAAGCCATAATAATATCCCCTCCAATGGACCGCTGCATATCCATTACCGATTCAGGTGTAAACAAATGACTGCTGCCATCAATATGCGACTGAAACGCTACGCCCTCTTCCTTGATTTTACGATTGCCCGAAAGAGAAAAAACCTGATAACCACCACTATCAGAAAGTATAGGCCTGTCCCAGCCATTAAATTTATGCAAGCCGCCTGCAGCTTCTAATACTTCAGTGCCCGGTCGTAGATATAAATGATAGGTATTACCAAGAATGATTTGTGCCTGCACCTGCTGCTTTAACTGCTGCTGGGTAACAGCTTTTACGGTTCCAACAGTTCCCACGGGCATGAAGATTGGAGTTGCAATCTTTCCATGATCGGTAGTTATAATACCTGCCCTTGCAGAAGTTGAAGTATCAGTATATTCCAGTTGAAACTCTAAGGCGGCCATTGTTTGAAAATAATTTTCTTTACGTTGAACAAAGTTAACCGCAAAGATCCAAATTCATGCCCTAACAAAGCCGGTAAACATTATTTTTGCGGATATGAAATTATTCGGAGCATTTATTGACTGGCATATGATATTCATTATGTCATTTTGTGCAACTGGATTAATTCAAGTTTTTTATTACCTATTTTTCTTTGCCAGACTTTCTTTTTATAAGCAGGCCGTCAACCCTAGTTTGCAAACAACACCAGTAAGTGTAATTGTATGCGCAAGAGATGAGGCTGAAAATATTGCAGGTAATTTGCCAGGCATACTGGTTCAACATTACCCCTACGAACATGAAGTGATTGTTGTAAACGACAACTCCGTAGATGAAAGTAAATACATACTTGAAGAATACAGAAAAAAATTTAACCAGCTTAAAATAATTGAACTCACCCAAGAAGCCAAGTTAATACCAGGCAAAAAATTCCCTCTTAGTATGGGCATCAAGTCAGCCGCATATCCTATTGTGTTATTGACAGATGCGGATTGCGTTCCAGCCACTGAAAATTGGATTTATAGCATGATGCAGCGCATTTCAGAAAAAAAACAAATTGTTTTAGGCTATGGCGCCTACCATAAAAAAAATGGATTCCTCAATAAATTCATACGCTGGGAAACTTTCCATACCGCTCTACAATATATGAGCTATGCTCTTGCTGGCATCCCCTATATGGGAGTGGGCAGAAACCTGAGCTATAATAAAGATCTTTTTCTGCTCAATAAAGGATTTTCATCTCATAACCATATTGCAGGTGGTGATGACGACCTATTTATTAATATGGTGGCTACAGGAAAAAATACAACTGTAAATACAGACAAGCAAAGCTTTACCTATAGTAAGCCTCCTGCCAATGTAAAACAATGGTTCAGACAGAAAAAAAGACACTATAGCACATCCAAACATTATAAACCTGTTCATAAATTTTTGCTAAGTATATATTCTTTGTCCCATTTTTTGTTTTACTCTTTATTTATTGCCACTCTTTTTTATGATTGGCAACTTGCTATTATCATTTTAGGAATCAGATTTTTTATTCAAGGAATAATTTTCTACAAAACCACTTCAAAGCTTGACGAAAAAGATCTTTTCCCTTTTTTCCCATTACTTGATCTGCTTATGGTATTTTATTATCTTTCCTTCGCTCCTTCATTATTTAGAAAAAATAAAACAGCGTGGAAATAGCAAGAAAATACTTTTCTGATTTTACTACTAAGCAGGAAGATCAGTTTGCAGCATTGGAAAATCTTTATGAGCAATGGAACCAGAAGATTAACGTGATTAGTCGTAAGGATATTGAGAATTTTTATCTACACCACGTGTTGCATTCGCTAACCATAGCGACGCAATTTGAATTTGGGCCAAAAGATGAAGTACTCGACCTTGGCACTGGCGGAGGATTCCCGGGAATTCCACTTGCTATATTTTTTCCTGATACTCATTTTCATTTGGTAGACAGTATCAATAAAAAACTCACAGTTATTAAAGAAGTGGCCGCTGCTTTAGAACTTAAAAATATCAGCACGCAACATACCCGTGCGGAAGAAATTAGAAATAGAAAATTTGATTCAGTTGTTTCAAGAGCAGTAGCGCCCCTTAATGATCTTTGGAGATGGAGCAAACCCTTATTAAGAAAGAGTGCCCCCAATTCTCAAGGCCCTAATGGCTTAATATGCCTCAAGGGAGGCGATCTTTCGCAAGAGATATCAGAAAGCGGGTGTAAACCACATATATGGGACATTTATCAGGTATTCCCTGAAGAGCACTTCAAAGACAAATACATGTTATTTCAACGAATGAAATAACTAATTTATCCATCTCCTACCATTCCAGTTCTAGCTTATTATTTTTACGTTCCACATCAGCCATTCGCTTCGATGGATCAATCTCTACTTTTTTTATATCCTTCAATTTTGCATCTACTTCCAAAACATATAAGGGATGTGTCCAATGCCATTCATCATGTGAAATAAATTTTTGAGAAGCATTTTCATTATTTTTTTGACCAAACATTAAATCAAGGGGAATATCATGCATTTCAGTGTGGCCATCTCTGAAAGTACATTGCACATCTATTGGCATAGGCATCGCCCCTACTCTTTTGAGCCTAATTTTTGTTTTCCCATTTTCTTCCCATAAACTGTCAATACCATAATTAATCTTTTTCGTTGTGTTAATCCAGTATTCCTTGTACCAATCTAGTTGTATGCCGCTTACATCCTGAGCCACTTTAATAAAATCATCCGGACAAGGATGACGAAACCGCCATTGATTATAATATTCCAGCATTACCTTTTTTAAAACGCTATCTCCTATTATATAATCCAACTGAGCAAGAAACAATTCTCCTTTGCTATATGCATTAACACTATAGCCAAAATTTGTTTCATAATGATCAGCATGAGTAGTCATAGGTTCTTCGAGACCTGACTTAGCTAATCGAAAATAACTGCCATAAGAATTTGCATGCTCAACAGGCACAACCTCAATTAATTCTTTCAAACCCTCATTACGAGGATTAGCAATTAATGCATCTTTCAACTCTTCAATAGAAGGTCGCTTATTATAATCTTCAGAAACAAGATCTTCTGCAAAAGTAGCAAAGCCCTCATCTAACCAAGGATACATACCTTCATTACTGCCCATCATCATTTGGTACCAGCTGTGCATCCATTCATGAAACTCCGTGCCCAATGAAGCGCTAACAATAAGTGTGGCCATAGGATATTCCATTCCTCCATCGCCTCCTTGAATAAATGAATATTGAGGATATGGATATTTTCCAAAGTTCTTTTCTATAAAAGGTAATTCTTTTACAGCTGCATCAGCAACAACCATCCATGAACTATCTACTTTTGGATCATGGGCTTTGTTTCTATAAATAACATGTATCAGCGGACCTCCAACATTTGTTTTACGAAAAATATGGTTATAGTCAGGATCTGCAGCCCACACAAAATCATGAATATTTTTTCCGGAAAATTTCCAGGTACGCTTTGATCCCAAAATACTTTTAAGTGCCGTGCCTTCACGATCGTATCCCCATCCAATTTCCTGCGCATTCAAAAGCACCCCGGTAGCGCCAAGCTTGTATTCTTTATCAATTTGAATATTTACATCAAAGTCGCCCCAAACACCATAGAATTCTCTAGCCACATAAGGAGTGGGATGCCAGCCTAGTTCATCATACTCGCATACTTTGGGATACCATTGACTCATACTGTAACGTACTCCAGTTGTAGGATTATCCCTTCCGCTCCTTCTTACCTGCAGCGGTACTTGCGCTTCAAACTCCACATCAAAAATCACTTTTGTCTTTGATAAAATAGGTGTTTTCAATTTAACCTCTAAAATGGTTTCATGAATTGTAAACTCTTGAGGCAGGCCATTCATTTTTAACGATATTATTTTTTGATAGCCAATTTCATCTGGCTTCAAATTCAGTATCCTATCTTTTACTCTTGGATCCCAATCAGGCCTTCCCATCACATTTATTTTTCCCAACTCTCTACTCCGCACATCCATCATACTATTGGGCTGAAAAGCATTCCAGTAAAGATGGAAATATACTTTTTTAAGTTTATCAGGTGCATTGTTTGAATATTCAATCTTTTGCTTTCCAGAAAATCGATTGGTAGTAACATCCATATTAATATTCATAGTGTAATGAATGCGCTGTTGCCAATGGGAAGCTTGGGAATAAGTACTCATAACAATAAAAATGTTCAATAATAATAGTGATACTCTTTTCATAAATCGGTATTTCATTATTTATTCCCCATTAGGGATTTATTAAATGCAAGCATAAGCTGAAAAAGGGCTTCATATTTATTAAGTGGAAGCGTTTCAGCCTTATCAAACACATCATGATAGGCCTTTATGCCACCCATTGTATAGAAAAAAAATGCAGGGACTCCCTTTTCTGAAAAATAATAATGGTCGCTATTTGGAGCCTTCCCTCTGGAATAAATATTAGTAAGCCACTTAGCTGAATCATTTAAGGCAGTCATTAAATTAAATTCTTTTGGAAACTCAGTAGCGTTAACCACAGTGATACCTTCTTCCCCCGTACCTGCCAAGTCGGTATTGGTGAGAAACCGAATATGAGAAAGTGCAACGGGAGGATGTTCAGTAAAATATTTTGAACCTAGCAGCCCAATCTCTTCACCTGCAAAAAGAATAAAAGCCATTGAATACCGTTGGGGATGTAAACCATAGTAACGGCAAAGATTAAGTAATAATGAAATGCCACTAGCATTGTCATTAGCCCCGGGAAAATAAGTATCCTTTCCCATACCTCCGAGATGATCGTAATGTGCTGTAATGAAAAGAAACGAATCGGGCCTTTCTGTTCCCTTTACAAAACCGCAAATATTAGAAGCATTAAAATCACTATTTACACTATTGTCGATATCAACACTATAGGCAGAGGGAATAAAATTAATCGATGATTTATTTATGGAAACCATACTGTAATCTTCTGCATCAGGAGCCACCGACCAAGTAAGTTTATTTTCAATTTTTAGTATGAACCGATTTTCTTTATCAACAAAACTGACCGAATCCATCTGCACTAATTTCCCTTTTACTCTAAGACCCTTGGATTCAGGTGCCACAATAAAATCAATGCCAGGAATCAGCTCCTTATTATTGAGCCTTAATTTCATTTTGGCAGGAAAAGTATTTACTGAATAATTAAAATGCTGAAAGTAGTCATCTCCCGCCAGAGGCTTTAGCCCATATTCTGCAAATCGATCAGCCAGAAATGCTGCCGCTTTATGCATACCCTCCTTTGTATATCCTCTTCCCCAAAAATCTTCTGAGGTGAGTTGTTGTAACATCTGCTTTCCAAATGCTAGATCCTGCCCATAGATGAGGCCAGGGAAAAAAAATACGAATAGTAAAAAATATCGCTTCATTCAAAAAATGATTAGTCTTCCAAACCTTCCACCACTAGTACAATCTCGCCCTTAATATTTTTTGCGGCAAAATGAGTCTTTGCTTCTAGTAGGCTACCTCTGAAATTCTCCTCGAATTTCTTTGTCAGTTCTCTGCTTACACAACATTGCCTAATATCTCCAAAATATTGTATCATATCCTGGAGCGTTCTTAATAAACGAACAGGACTTTCGTAAAACACCATAGTGCGTGTTTCTAAAGCCAGTTGCTTAAACTTCGTTTGTCTTCCTTTTTTTAAAGGCAAAAACCCTTCGAAGCAAAAGGAATTAATTGGAAGACCGCTATTCACCAAAGCAGGAACAAAGGCAGTAGCACCAGGTAAACATTGTACTTCAATATTATTTCTGATACATTCTCTCACCAATAAAAAAGCTGGATCGCTAATGCCAGGTGTACCTGCATCAGTTAGCAAAGCCATTATTTTACCCCCAGAAAGCTGGTCAAGTAAATGCTGAACAATTTTATGCTCATTGTTTCTGTGATAAGGAGTAAGGGGTTTTTCTATCTGATAATGCTTTAACAATACAGAAGAAGTGCGGGTATCTTCTGCCAATACTAAATCTACAGAACGCAACACATCAACAGCCCTGAAGGTCATATCGGCCAAATTACCAATGGGTGTTGGAACAATATATAGCATAAGTTAAAAAAACAGGAGATAAGTTATTTTTTGAGGTATCACTTTATTTTCGAAAAACAATTTCAATTTGCGTATTTTTTAAAGACTAAAGAAATAAGAAGGTAACATACAAAAATAACAGGCACAGCAATCCATTGTAAAAAAAAGACAGCTATAAGAGAAGCTGCAATAAGGGCATATCTGGCTACATTATCTGGCGATTCAGCAGAAAATTTCATGGAGATAACAGGCAGCTTAGAAACCATGATCCAACTTATAAATAAAATGAAAGTGTAAAGAAAAATCTTGCTAGTGAGAACTTCTACCAAGAAAGAGCTTGAATGGTTCCAATAAATCAAGGGAAAAGAGGCAATAAGTAACCCAGCTGCAGGAGTAGGCAATCCCTTGAACCATTTTGATTGAGATCCGAAAAGATTAAACCTTGCCAATCTATAAGCTGCTGCAGCAGCAGGCATGAAAGCCGGAAGCAACCAAATCATAGAAACATTAATGCCATCAACATCCCCTGCAAAACTCAGGCGAAGAAACTGATACAATATCATAGAAGGCGCCACGCCAAAACTTACTACATCCGCTAAAGAATCAAGCTCCCTTCCCATTTGTGAAGTGACCTTCAGCAACCTTGCAATAAAGCCATCAAAGAAATCAACTACAGCAGCAATACCAATAAAAAAAGAAGCCATCCATATTTTTTCAGGAATATCAATAAGCTGGCCTCCTTCAGAAGAATCTTGAACGGTGATACCATTCTGCAGCACCATCACAATGGCGATACAACCTGCCACCAGATTGAGTAATGTAAAAATATTAGGAATTTGCCTTTTCATCTTCAGTATTAATAGTTCAGGATATTTTTTATTTCTTCATTAGCATTTCTATATCCTCTGCAGTTATTGGAATATTCTTCATAAGATCTTTATTCCCGTTGCGTGTGATCCAGAAATTATTCTCGATACGAATACCCATTTGTTCTTCTTCAATATATATACCTGGCTCAATAGTAAATACCATCCCTGATTTAATTGGTGCAGTTCGTGTTCCAATATCATGCACATCAATACCTAAATGATGAGAAATACCGTGATAGAGATACTTGCGATAAGCTCTATTTTCAGCATCTTCGTTTTTGATGTCAGTTTTCTTAAGTAGTCCGATCTTTTGAAAAATTATCGTAGCCTCTTCTCCTAGCTTATCGGTATAATCTACAATACTAATACCAGGCTTTAAAATAGAGGCTGCATATTTATGCAAATGAAGACAAGCATTGTAAACCGTCTTCTGTCTTCTTGTGAATTTTCCACTTACAGGAACCGTGCGCGTTAGGTCAGCACAATAATTTCCATATTCAGCACCAAAATCCATCAATACCAATTCTCCATCCTTACATTCTCTGCTGTTCTCTACATAATGAAGCGTTCGAGCCCTATCTCCACTAGCTATAATACTTCCATAAGCAGGTCCCGTAGCTCTCTGGGAAAGAAATGAATGAGTAACCTCGGCTTCAATTTCATATTCCATAACACCAGGCTTTATGAATTTAAGCAAACGCAAGAAAGTGTTATCAGTAATATCTATGGCCTTTTGCAACACCTCAATTTCTAGTGGCGACTTTATAGCACGCAGTTCTTTTAAAATCTTTGCACTTCTAAGGTACTCATGAAGCGGATAACGTTGGCGCATCATTTCAGCATAACGATAATCCCTCACATTGAGCAAATTGGCTTTTCTATCATTCTCATTTGAATTAAGATAAATAGTATCAGCAAGATGAATCCAAGGTTGTAATAATCCATCATGCACATCAAGCCATATGATAGTTTGAATGCCAGAAATTGCCCTTGCCTCGTTAGCACGTAGTCTGTGACCATCCCATTTTTCTTTCAATTCATTAGGACGAACAAGAACTAGTACCTCCCGATATTTAGGATCAGGATTATCAGGAAAAAGTACAAGCATCGAATCTTCCTGCTCAACACCAGTGAGCCAAAAAAGATCCGAATTTTGTTTGAATTTGTATAAGGAATCACCATTAGAAGGTAATTCATCGTTACTATTGAAAATAGCAAGAGATTGCTTTTCCATTCTTTCAATAAATCTTTGCCGATTTTGAATGAAAATATCAGGGCTTAATGGTAAATATTTCATATTTGAATATTTTAAAAATACATCGCAATATACATTTTATTACAACTGCCAATAAAACAATTAATGGAGTATCATTCAAGGGATTGAGTGTTAATAATTAGGTATTAAAATATCTATTTTTTTTCTGAATAAAAACGAAATACTACCTTTGGGCTGGGTTTTTATTAATTGATAAGTAAAAAGAATCATATGTCTTCGTCTACTTCAGTCGTGCATCAATTACCTGAAAAAGAGCTTCAAGCTTTAGGGCTTCAGTCAAAACAAAATACTCATTATCAATTATCTGCAAAAGAACTAACCCAACAGGCCATTTCACGTGGCGAGGGGGAGCTGAACGATACAGGTGCTCTGGTAATCAAAACAGGAGAATTTACTGGAAGAAGCCCAAAGGACAAATTCATAGTAAAGGATGAAATCACCAAAGAGTCTGTGCATTGGAATGATTTCAATATACCAATATCTGAAAAGTATTTCGACCAATTATATGACAAACTTATTGCCCATCTCAATAAAAATGAATACTGGGTTAGGGATTGTTATGCATGCGCAGATCCTGATTTTCGTCTTAATATTAGAGTGATCAATGAAAACCCCTGGAGTAACTTGTTTGCCTATAATATGTTTCTGCGCCCGAATGCAGAAGAAATAGAATCCTTCCAACCTGAATGGCATATTTTACAAGCTCCAAGCTTTAAGGCTGACCCTGCCATAGACGGTACCCGCCAACATAATTTTGCTATAGTAAGTTTCAAAAGAAAAACTATACTTATTGGAGGAACTGGCTACACGGGAGAAATGAAAAAAGGCATATTTACCATTCTCAATTATCTTTTACCTCACGATAAGAAAGTATTAAGCATGCACTGCTCAGCTAATATTGGCAAGGAAGGGGATACAGCTATTTTCTTTGGGTTAAGCGGCACCGGAAAAACTACTTTGAGTGCAGATCCTGCGCGACAATTAATTGGCGATGACGAACATGGCTGGAACGACGATACTGTTTTTAATTTTGAAGGTGGTTGCTACGCAAAAACTATAGATTTAAGTCAAGAAAAGGAACCAGAAATCTTTAATTCCATTCGTCCAGGGGCTCTTGTTGAGAATACAACTTTCTTTGCAGGAAGCAACAAAATAGATTTCAGTAGTAAAGAAATTACTGAAAACACAAGAGTAAGTTACCCTCTTTCCTACATTAGCAATGCACTTGAACCATCAATAGGAAAAATTCCTAAAAATATTTTCTTCCTCACTGCTGATGCCTATGGCATATTACCTCCTATTAGTAAATTAACAGCAGGACAGGCCATGTACCAGTTTATTAGTGGTTATACAGCAAAGGTTGCAGGAACTGAGGCTGGAGTTACAGAGCCAAAATCAACTTTCAGCGCATGTTTTGGAGCTCCTTTCCTACCCTTGCATCCAGGTGCTTATGCTGCCATGTTAGGAGAAAAAATGAAAATGCATAATGTTCAGATTTGGATGATTAATACCGGTTGGAGTGGAGGTGCTTATGGCGTAGGACAACGCATGAAAATTGCTTATACTCGTGCTATGATTACCGCTGCTTTAGAAGGTAAACTAAATAATGCCGAATATGAAGCGCATCCTATTTTTGGAATGATGATGCCTAAAGAATGCCCAGGCGTTCCAGCTGAAGTACTTAATCCTCGAAATACTTGGTTAGATAAAGACCTGTACGACAAAAAAGCAAAAGACCTTGCGTCAGAGTTTATAAAAAATTTCGAAAAATATGCAAGTGGTGTTACTGATGAGACACTTGCAGCTGCTCCCCAAATTTAATTAACTACTTCAATAATAAAACCCCGAAAAATTTCGGGGTTTTTACTTTTAAAAACTTATTTCAGGAATATCTCCTTCTATTATTAGTTTGCCTTTTGTTTTCTGACGAATCTCATCAACTGATACGCCGGGCGCTCTTTCAATCAACTTAAACCCATCAGGAGTAATATCAAGCACGGCAAGATCAGTAACTATTTTTTTTACGCAGCCCACGCCCGTAAGAGGCAAAGTACACATAGGCAATAATTTACTTTCTCCTTTTGGATTAGTATGCATCATGGCAACAATAATATTTTTTGCACTTGCCACCAAATCCATGGCGCCTCCCATCCCTTTCACCATTTTGCCAGGGATCTTCCAGTTAGCAATATCTCCTTTTTCACTTACTTCCATGGCGCCCAATACAGTCAGGTCTACCTTTTCAGAACGTATCATTCCAAAACTCATGGCACTATCAAAAAATGAAGCACCTGGCAATACCGTTACGGTTTGCTTGCCAGCATTAATTAAGTCTGGATCTTCCTGGCCTGCTAGAGGGAAAGGCCCCGTGCCAAGAATGCCATTTTCACTCTGTAGTATCAAACTCATGCCTTCAGGTACATAATTAGCAACTAAGGTAGGAATACCAATACCAAGGTTTACATAATATCCATTCCTTAATTCCTTTGCAATCCTTTTTGCTAGTTGATGTTTATCGAGTGCCATATAATAAATTGAAATTATTATTGTATTTAACCTGCAGAAACAGACCTTATTGTTCTTTGTTCTATTCTCTTCTGATAATTCTTGCCCTGAAAAATATGCTTTACAAATATTCCGGGAGTATGAATTTGATTGGGATCCAATTCTCCAGCAGGAACAAGGTGCTCTACTTCAGCAATGGTAATCTTACCTGCCATAGCAGCAAGTGGATTAAAATTTCTTGCAGCATCTTTATAGATTAAGTTTCCATGAGCATCTCCTTTCCATGCCTTTACAAAAGCAAAATCAACATCAAAGGCATATTCAAGAAGATATTCCTTTCCCTTAAAGGTGCGCACTTCTTTTCCATCTGCTACTTCTGTTCCTACACCTGCAGGAGTAAATATTGCAGGAAGTCCATAACCTGCAGCCAGTGCTCTTGTTGCTAAAGTTCCCTGGGGAATCAGTTCTACATCAAGTTCACCTGATAGCATCTGACTTTCAAAAATATCATTCTCTCCAACATAAGAAGATACCATTTTTTTTACTTGCTTGGTTTGTAATAGCAAGCCAATGCCGAAATCATCTACGCCTGCATTATTTGAAATACAGATAAGATTTTTCACCCCGCTCTTCAAAATGGCAGCAATACTATTTTCGGGTATACCACAAAGGCCGAACCCCCCGAACATCAGGGTCATCCCATCAGAAAGTCCTCCCATGACTTCGTCAGCACCTTCAATTACTTTATTCATAAAAATCTTTTTTTAGTCTTTTTTTATTGGGTATCCTTACTATTTCACTCCTTTTAATCATAGTATCCAGCATATTTTTCATCAAATCAGGATGACTTGCATAATACTTATAGCTACTATAAAATTGTTCTTTAGTTATTTTATTGTCTTCAAATATTTTTTTCTGAAGACCTATATTTTTTTTAATGCCATTAACAGCAGTATCATGCAGCACAAATTCAGAAACGTAAATATCGGCTGTGATATAATCCCAAAATATTATCTGCATTTTTTCTGGAGGAATAATGCCTTCAGGAAGATCATTACCTTGGCATGAAATGAGAACAATTATGAATAAAAATACCCATTTTCTCATTTAAGTTCTTCATTATATTTGGAAGAATTAGTAAGATCAAGTTTTGAAAGCAACTCTTTGGCCTGTGTCTTTTCTGGAGGTGTTGCTTTTGAAAATACTTTGATCCATTCAGTTGATTTTCCCTGAAAGAAGAACTGGTTGATCATTGTATTAGGATTCTCTGTATTAAAAGTACTCATCTGACTCAATACATTCAAAAATTCAACTCTTGCTTTTGCAGGATCGTCATATAACCCATCCATGCCCGATCGATAATAATTATAATACACATCGTGCATCACACCATAACGAGTATTCAACATATTTTCAACCAGCCAATATCTATTTCTGATACCATCAAAAGCCTTCCATCCCGAAATAGTACGCCCATCAGGTGCATTGTTTACGATGTTCTGAGCTTTCTGAAAAAATGGCTCCCCTCCTTTTAATGAAAATGAATCGTAATCGAACCCCAATATCATATAAGCATAATAAGCAAGTATCGCTGTTAGATTTGAAGCTAATGGCTCTGTTCCACTTACGCGATTCTCATTAAAATCGAGTTGTTGAAATTCAATGTATTTGAATCCCACATTTTCATCCTGAAAATTCATGAGAGGCGACACGTAAGAACTATTAAAAACAGGTCTTGCAGCCTGCACAGAAAGAGTAGCATTGTATACATTAGGCTCTCCCGTTTCAGTAAGATTAAAAATAAAATTGCAATCTATTTTTTCGTTGGGAGCAAAAACATCAGTTGACCATTTCCGATTATTTAGAAAATTAATAATGGCTGTTTGTAAAGTAACAAAAGTGTTTTTATTAATATTGGTACTTACGCGAGTAGTTCCAATTGTTACTCTTGCATTCAATTCTTGAGCAAAATTATTGTTACTTAACAGCAGCAACAGAAAAAATATTTTGAATCTACTCATGGTAAGATTTGGTTATTGTATTTACAATATCTTCAGCAACCTGTTGCTTCATCTTAACTTCAAATGTAAGCTCCCCGCTTGCCGCATCAAAAATAGTTATTTTGTTAGTGTCTAGGCCAAATCCAGCATCTGCATCATTTAGTGAATTAAGCACCATAAAATCAGCATTTTTAGCTTTCATCTTCCTAATAGCATTTTCTTTTTCATTTTCTGTTTCAAGGGCGAAGCCAACTAGGAGTTGCCCTTTGCGCTTCAGTTGACCCAAACTTTTCAGTATGTCCTTAGTAGGCTTAAGAATAATTTCAGGTGCCGAATCTGATTTTTTTATTTTTTGAACTGCAGGATTAGCTACAGTATAATCAGCTACTGCTGCAGACATCACTGCAATATCTACATCCTTAAATATAGCATGGGCAGCATTATACATTTCTTCAGCATTCTTTACGCGAATTACTTTTACCTGCTGAGGCAAGGGCTGGTTCCCAGGGCCAAGCACTAAGGTCACTTCTGCACCTCGATCTCTAAAAGATTTTGCAATGGCAATGCCCATTTTACCTGAAGAATAATTTCCTATAAAACGAACAGGATCTATAGCCTCATAGGTAGGGCCAGCGGTAATTAGCACTTTTTTTCCGGCACACTGATTAGCATTAATAAAAAAAATACGAAGCCAGCTAATAATATTTTCAGGCTCAGCCATTCTGCCTTCTCCTTCCAATCCACTTGCAAGGTGACCCGACTCAACAGGAATGATTCTATTGCCAAAAGATTCTAGTTTTTTAATATTTTCATTAGTACCAGGATGCAGCCACATATCTTCATCCATAGCAGGAGCAACTGCAACGGGGCAAGTAGATGAAAGATATACTGCTAGTAATAAGTTATCGCAATATCCATTAGCCATCTTGGCAAGGGTATTACAACTTAAAGGCGCTATGAGCATAATATCAGCCCATCTACCAAGGTGCACATGATTAGCCCAAGAATCGCCAACGGCAAGTTCAGAATGCACATGATTAAGGGAAAGGGTGGCAAGTGTAAGTGGGGTAATAAAAGTAGTAGCAGCGGGCGTCATGATCACTCTTACCTCTGCACCTTCTTTTATTAGCAAACGAATGAGCAATGCACTCTTATAGGCAGCAATACTGCCAGATACTCCTAATAGTATTTTCTTGCCCTTTATCATAAAAAACGACAGTCGCAACCGTCGTATAAATTAAATAAAGCCTTGTTGAAATAAAGATCAATATTATGCGTAAAGATCTTCCTCGTCGCGACGGAAATAAATCTTGTTATCAAGAAATTCAGAAGTAGCCAACAATGCGGGATTAGGCATGCGCTCATAGGCACGAGAAATCTCTATTTGTTCTTTATTTTCATGAATTTCTTCCAAACTGTCAGTATGGCTAGCAAACTCTTCCAGCTTACTATGCAATTCTTCCTTGATATTAATATTTATCTGATTAGCCCTTTTTGCAATTACTGCAATAGACTCGTACAGATTGCCGGTTTTTTCTTTTATTTCACTTAATTTCTTTGGCTCTACTACACTGCTGGTATTACTAGAGTTTAACTGACGGCGTATTTTGCTCATTTTTTAAAACTTTAATTTTATTTTGACTTAATTGACTTATTTCTTCTGCTTCTTTTAATAGTTTGCTTTCGGGAAACCTGTCAGCAAAATCCTGATACTCACTAATCACTGTTTCATAACGCTCAATCTGCTTATCAATAATACTTAAACCTGCAAAACGATAGTAGGACTTCACTACCATTAACTTATATTCATCGCCAAGTTTCGAATCAGGGTAATCATTCAGCAGATCATTAAAAGAAATACCTGCAGCCCTGAAATGACCAATCTCGTATTGAAGTTTAGCAGATCTGTATACTTTTTGTTCCAGTTTAATTCTACACAAATCAATAATATCACTTGCCTCTTTTACCTTTGATGAAGTAGGATGCATACTGATGAAAGTTTGCATCATCCCCATCGACTTAAGTGTATTGACCTGCTCTAACTCAATTTTAGGAGATTGTCTATAATAACAATAAGCCCTCATGTAATCAACCTCTTCAGCTTTAGAACTATTTGGGAACACTTCGAGATATCCTTTGAACAGATTCTCAGCATCCATATACAAATCTAAATTATAGAAGCAATAGGCGTATTTATAATACAGCTCCTCAAACTTTTGAGTCCCCTTAAAAACAGGGAACAACTCCTCATACATTTGCTGCGCAAATCTGTATTTCTTTTTAGCATAATACTCATCAGCCTTTACTAATTTGTAATCAAAGTCCTTACTTTTCATCACTTTCCCAAAATTGCTACAGGATGAAAAGAGTACAATAATTAATGCGAAAAATGATACAAATAAGGCAAATCTGCGCATAAGAAGGGGCAAATTTAGTGATTTTCAGGCAAATTACCTTAAATCCTTAACCCTATGTAATGTAGCGACTATGAGTTGCTAAAAATAGAAGACCCTCCGTTTGGAGGGTCTTCAGTATTACAAAAAAGTATTTTATTTAAATTACTGACACTTAACGTCAACTGTATTCTTGTCACCACCCCCAACTTCGCAGTTAGTAGCGATTCTTTCTGCGCTAATGCCTTGTTTTTCAACAAGATACATTTTAGCTACACTAGCTCTCTTCTGGCAATTAGCCTGAGAAGCTTTAGAAGTTTCAGGGTATCCATTGATATTGATATTACAAGTTGGATTAGCCTTCATTTTTGAAGCAATATTATCAAGCATTCTCTTAGCATCTGTACTAAGATTTGTTGAACTTCCACCGAAAGTAAGACTTGGGTAATCGCAAGGACACTCTGGAGTAGCAGCTGCAGCTTTGATGTTCTTGCAACACTCAGGCTCAGGGCATTTGCCAACACCATCAGCATCAACTGGCTGACACTCTGTAGGAGTTACCAATTGCTTATCCTTATAATCAGGAACACCATCACCATCTGTATCCAAAGTTACACCATGAGTATCTACTGCACTTCCTGCTGGTGTATTTTGCTCACGATCTAACTGATCAACTACACCATCTCCATCACCATCCTCGTAAATAGGCTTAGGTAACTTCATGTGTTTAGGATTGTTCAGTTCGCTATATGCATAGTTTAATGGATTTAGCCAATAAAGTGGCTCAACCGCATTTTTACCTAGATTAAAATTTAGACCAAGAGAAAGGTAGTTGTAAGAATCCCAATTTGATGTAAGAACTGCTTCACCTATTGGAGCCTCTTGATATTGCTGGCCATCTAATAAATCATCTTTTACAAAAGTATGCCTGTCTTCCAAAGCTATATTAAGCCTCTTTCCTAAACGATACGATAAACCAGCCAAAACAGTAGATGAAAAGCGAAGGGTATTATCTCCTAGTAATGAAGACTTCTTCCCCTTAGACTGGGCATCTGTTTCATAAGAATCATCCATTCCATCAGTCAAGGCCTTAATGATGTCTTTTCTATCTTTATAAACAGCAGGCGAAGTATTATATACTTGATTAAATAAATTAGTATAAGTATTTCCACTTGCGTCTAAGGCATTTATCTTAGTTTGGTATACAGTTGCACCAAATCCAAATCCTGTATAGAGCAACAATTTAGTTTGATCCTTATGGAAACGAATATTATTTAAATTAAAAATACCCTGAATACCAAGATCCTGAGTTTTATTTTTGTAGTTGTAGTAAACAAATCTATCATTTACAGAATTATAATTACCCCATGCAGAATTGTGGCTGTAATTCTCTGAAGCTTGCCAGTTAAGGCCTTCGGCTGTACCATAAAGATATTGTAGCCTAAGAGAGAATACATAACCTAGTGATTTCCTTACGTGAGCAGCAAAACCAAATGCAGGCAGCGTACTACTAACATCTCCTGAAATAGAAGCTAATCCACCTGAAACACCAAGCTCCCATTGACTACGGGGTTTAGCAGGGTAATCATATGAGTTATTAAGGAATTCATTTTGCTGAGGCTTCCCTTTGCGGGTAATAACACTCGAGTCAAATACGTTGAAACCCCCAACTTTTGATTTCTGTGAAAAGGTCACAGAAGTAAGTAGAAGGAGACAAATAAGTAAGGGATACTTTTTGATAGTCATAAATAATTATTAGAGATTAAGAGATTGATATATTACTAGTTATTTTATTGATTTGCAGCAAATTTATGCCTTGAGTAACACAAATCCAAGCCTTTTTACAAAATATTTATATTAATAAATTTTAACACCTGTTTACTTTGGGCAAAAAATCTTGAAAAAGATTAAAAGTCCTTCATTTTCAGTTACTAATGACTCCCCTGAAAATATTTTACTTGGAGGGGCTGAAAGGCTGCAGTAACTTGCCCTTTTAGACCAAAAATGCAATCAGTTAAACACATCATTGCGGAAGAACTTGAAATTTTTGAGAAGAAATTCGCATTATCTCTCAAAAGTCAAACGCCTTTGCTCGACAGCATATTGAAGTATGTAATCCGAAGAAAAGGCAAACAATTGAGACCCATGTTCGTTTTTCTGAGTGCCAGAATTACAGGATCGGTTAATGAAAGTACCTATAGAGCGGCTTCACTTGTAGAATTATTGCATACTGCCACCCTTGTTCATGACGACGTGGTTGATGAATCAGCAGAAAGAAGGGGCTTTTTCTCCATCAATGCTCTTTGGAAAAATAAAATAGCCGTACTAGTGGGGGATTATCTTTTATCAAAGGGACTACTCTTGTCAACAAGTAACGAAGACTTCATGCATCTCCACATTCTTTCTGATGCGGTTAGAGAAATGAGTGAGGGCGAATTGCTTCAGATAGAAAAATCGCGCCGACTAAATATGAGCGAGGATATGTATTTTGAAATCATTCGCAAAAAAACTGCTTCTCTACTTGCATCCGCATGCGCTGTAGGCGCCTTCAGTGCTACAGGAAACAAGGAACATGCTGACAAAATGAAACTTTTTGGAGAAAAAGTGGGTATGGCTTTTCAGATAAAAGATGATTTACTAGATTATGGAAAAGACAACATTGGGAAGCCGCTTAAGAATGATATTAAAGAAAAAAAACTAACCCTTCCAATTATTTTCACGCTTCAACATGTAGACAGTGCCACGCGCAGAAAAATTATTTATATTCTCAAAAACAAAAACAAGGATCATATTAAAATAGCATTCATTATTAATGAGGTAATAGCATCCGGAGGCATAAAATATGCAGAAGAAAAAATGCTCGCCTTCAGAGATGAAGCAATTGCTATTCTTCACACTTATGAATCTTCGCCAGAAAGAAATGCGATGGAACAACTCGTTCGCTTCACAACAGAAAGAAAATTCTAGCCCTTGAAGAAGAGATGGAAAATATTAAATGCCGACCCTGACAAAGTAATCCAACTCAAAAAAGCTCTTGGCTTTAAGGAAGCTATTTGCCGCATACTTGTTACAAGAGGTTTCGACTCCTTTGAATCAGCAAAAAATTATTTCAGGCCTCAGCTAGCTCACCTTCATGATCCCATGCTCATGAAAGATATGGATAAGGCTGTTGCACGCATTGGTCTTGCTATTGAAAAAAAACAACAAATACTTGTATTTGGAGATTATGATGTAGATGGTACCACTTCTGTAGCTTCCATGTATAGTTTCCTTTGCGAACTGTATGACATTTCGCTGCTGCATTATTATATACCACACCGATACAGAGAAGGTTACGGAGTAAGTAAACAGGGAATTGATTTCGCTGCAGAAAAGGGATGCAAACTCATCATTGCTATTGACTGCGGCATAAAATCAGCAGATCTTATAAGTTATGCCAAAACCTTAGGCATTGATTTTATAGTTTGCGACCATCATCTACCCGACTTAATACTTCCAGATGCTGTAGCTATCCTCAATTCCAAACAAAAAGATTGCCTCTACCCCTATAAAGAACTCTGTGGTTGTGGCGTAGGATTCAAATTAATAACAGCCCTCGCACACCATTATAAATTACCAGAAGAAACTTACCTACGTTACCTTGATTTGCTAGCCACAGCCATTGCCGCCGATATTGTTTCCATGACTGGAGAAAATAGGATTCTCACTTATTATGGACTAAAAAAAATAAACTCTAATCCTAGTGTGGGCATTGCCGCATTAAAAGAAAAAGCAGGTTTATTTAAAGAACTTACCATTTCAAATGTGGTATTTATGATTGCGCCACGCGTGAATGCAGCAGGAAGAATGGATGATGCAATAAAAGCAGTACAACTTTTTATTGAAAGTGATAAAGAAAAAGCTGATGTACTCGCCTCAATATTACATTCTGATAATGACGACCGTAAAGAAGCCGATAGCAGCACTACTCTTGAAGCACTCGAAATCATTAACAGCGATCCTGAGCTAATCAATAGAAAATCTTCAGTAGTATATAAAGAAGGATGGCACAAAGGCGTGGTAGGTATTGTAGCATCAAGATTAATAGAGCATTATTACCGACCAACTGTGGTACTTACAAAAAGCGGAGATGTAGTGGCTGGAAGCGCCAGGAGTGTTACTGGCTTTAATCTTTATGAAGCCATTCATGCATGTCGTGAATATCTATTAGGTTATGGCGGACACTTTGCCGCGGCAGGCTTGTCATTACTTCCAGAAAATGTAGAGGCATTTAGTAATAAATTTAATGAAGTTGTAAGTGCTACTATAGATGAAAAACTATTAACCCCAGAAATTGTTATTGATTCAGAAATCTTACTAGAAGATATCAATTTTTCATTATTCAATATTCTTCAACAAATGGAACCCTTCGGGCCTGAAAATATGCACCCTATATTTATTGCTAAAGGGGTGATAAATACGGGTTACTCAAAAATACTCAAGGAAAAACATATACGATTTGTATTAAAACAAGGCGAAGCAGTTTGCAATGGCATTGGATTTAATATGGCCGAATTATTCCCCTTACTTGAAATGAACAAGCCACTTGATGTAGTATTTAAAATTGAAGAAAATGAATTCAATGGCAATGTTAATCTACAACTAAAAGTGATAGACCTTCGACTCAGTAGCGATCTTTCCTAATACTAGAATCATTATTAAAAAAAATTAAGTCGCAACAATAAAAAAGCCCCTTCAGGGGCTTTTACTTTTTTTATATAAATTATTATACACTTTCTTCCATAAGCTGCACACTTCTACTAATAAAACCAGTGAGGCGAGCGCCACTAAGCAACCCTTGTGCGAGTAAAGCGAGATCAGATAGATTCTGCACTAGCTTTTCTTGCTTAGCAGCATTCTTATCATCAAGTATATTTCTAAAAATAGGGTGATTGCCATTTACTGTAAGATTTATCTCGTCGGGCATTCCAGCATACCAGGAAGACATCCCTCCACCAACAGCTGCCATATCTTTCATTCGGCGCATCAGTTCAGGACGAGTAGCTGTAACAGGAGGCGTGTCGACAGCCAATCCTTTAACCTCTACATGAAGATGTACCCCTTCATAAGGTTTATCAAAAAGATTTTTTAATTTTTCTGCATCCTCTTTACTTAATACACTTTCAGCACCTTCACTTTTATCGATGAGATTATCTGTAATATCAGAATCAACTCTTACAAACTGGACATCCGACCATTTCATTTCCATATTGTTAATAAAAGCCGCATCAACAAGAGTTTCCATCTTAATAATTGAATACCCTTTAACAATAGCCTGCTGAATGAAAACATCCTGTTGAATAGGATTAGTAGTGTACAAAACAACATGCTTGCCTTCTTTATTCTTTTGCAATGTATCTGTAGTCATTTTATATTCCTCAAGCGTATGAAACTTACCCAAGCTGTCTTCCATAATGAAAAACTTACTTGCCTTTTCGGAAAATTTATCATCAGTCATCATTCCGTATTTCACAAACAAGCCAAGGCTCTCCCATTTTTCTTCAAACGCTTTTCTGTCGCTATTAAAAATTTCTTCAAGCTTATCGCCAACTTTCTTAGTAATATGAGCATTGATCTTTTTTACATTAGGATCGCCCTGCAAATAACTCCGGCTTACATTTAAGGGAATATCCGGCGAATCTATAACACCATGCAGCAGCATCAGAAACTCAGGCACAATGTCTTTTACTTCATCGGTAACAAATACCTGATTACAGTACAACTGAATTTTATCTTTCTGTATCTCATGGCTTTGCTTGATCTTAGGAAAATAAAGTATCCCTGTAAGATTGAAAGGATAATCAACATTTAGATGTATCCAAAATAAAGGTGCCTCTCCAAAAGGATAGAGCTCTTTATAAAAATCCTGATAATCTTTATCCGTTAACTCTGAAGGCTTCCTTGTCCAAGCAGGATTAGTAATATTAATCTGCTTATCATCAAAGAAAACAGGAACAGCTAGGAATTTGCAAAACCTATCCAATACCGTCTTCACCCTAACAGATTCAAGAAACTCTTTACTCTCCTCATTGAGGTGAAGTACAATTGAAGTACCTCTTCCTTCTTTTTCTATTTCTTCTATCGTAAACTCCGGACTTCCATCGCACTCCCACTTAATTGCTTTTGCTCCTTCTCTAAAACTACGGGTTATAATTTCTACCCTTTCACTTACCATAAATGAACTGTAAAAGCCTAGTCCAAAATGGCCGATAATATTATTTTCATTTTCTCCTTTATACTTATCTAAAAATTCCTCGGCGCCACTAAAAGCAACTTGGTTGATATACTTATCAACTTCTTCAGCTGTCATACCCAAACCATTATCCGAGATAGTAAGTGTCTTTTTTTCAGCGTCAATAATGACATCTATCCTTAAATCCCCCAACTCTCCTTTAGCCTCCCCAATAGAAGATAAGGTCTTAAGCTTCTGAGTGGCATCTACGGCATTACTAACTAGTTCGCGAATAAAAATATCATGTTCGCTGTAAAGAAACTTCTTAATAATAGGGAAGATATTTTCTGTCTGTACCCTAATACTTCCTTTTTGCATAAATAGATTTTTATTGTTTTAGTGTTGTAATCAAATTAAATACCAAATGTCACCATGCTGTCAGGATGACACAAAAAAGGGGCTTTAAAGCCCCTTTTAAAAGTCAAAATTATATAATTATCTGATCATGAATTGTCTGCGATGATGGAATTCATTATTCTCAATCTGAAGTGAGTAAAGGCCAGGACCAAGTGTCCATGGTAAAGTAAATCTGTCATCAATAAAGTTAACCTGAGCAATAATGTCGTGCTGTAATACAAGCTGTCCTACGCAATTATAGATTTTTACCGAATAATGCCCAGGTACCAATGGATAATAACTATAATGCAATACTCCACCACGGGTAACAGGATTGCCATATAATACGATGCCTGAAGGAAGAGCGCCAGTCATGAAAGACTCTTGAGTACCATAGCCTGTTCCAGTTGTATTTTTTGCATAAGCCTTATAATAGTAGGTAGTATTAGGTACCAAGCCTGTAATAACAGATGTAAAATCCTGACCAACTATATCAGTTGCAATAACTTTAATACCATTGCCATCGGCAAATCCATTAATGCCACTATACTCAATCCCTCTTTCAGTTACAGCATTACAACCACTGTTGTTAATTACACCAGATAAACTTGCATCATTAGGAGTAGAAACTACAGAACCTCCTGTTGTTACTGCAGGTGGAATGTTATCGCCAGCACCCGTAACTGGAACATTGTATAAAGTAACTCCACCTCCTGATACCGGAATATTACCGTTATAAGAGCTTGACTGTGTAGGAGCAAATTTCACATATACAGAACCAGTAAAAGATCCGCCTGGCTGAGTAATAGAAATACTGCTTGTATAAGTACCATTGGCAGTTTCACAAAATAGATAACCAGTAAGCGGGCCTACAGTAATATTCTGATTAGTTAGCGTAGTTCCTGTAAGTGTAAAAATATTTGGACCTTCAGTTACACCAATACAAACTGTGCTGAAATCAGTCAATGGTGTTGCAGAAAGTTGAGGTTGAGCTGAAGCAGTAGTAGTAAATGAAAGCTGAACTCCATATGCAGTACCTCCACCATTAGTGGCGAAGGCCTTGTAATAATAAGTAGTGCCGGGTAATAATCCCGACAAAGAAGAAGAGAAACTACCAGTAGCAATATTTGTTGAAGCCGCAACCGTACCTGAAGCAAAACCATTGGTAGTGCTATACTCAACTCCATAAGCAGTTACTGCGCTACATCCATTGGCACTTATTGATCCTGCAAGTACAGCTGAAGTAGTTGTTATTAAAGAAGCCGCGCCGGTAACAACCGTTGCTTTTGTATTTACACCAGAACCAGAAGCAGCAATATTAACCGATGAGGCAACTCCGCCTCCGCTCATTACAATATTGCCATTATTAACAGCTACAGTTGAAGGAGAATACTTCACATATATTGCTTGAGAATAAGAACCTGCAGCATGTGTAAGCGTTAAAGTAGATGTATAACTTCCCCCTGAAGTTGTAGAATAAGTATACCCAGTTAAAGCTGCAATTGTAATATCTGCAGTAGTTAGATTGCTTCCTGTAATTGTAAAAGAATTAGGACCAGCTGTAGTACTCGTGCAAACACTTCCAAAAGCAGTAAGTGTTGAAGTGGAAAGCGAAGGCTGAGAAGGATCAACTCCTGTTCCACCAACTGCAACTGTAACAGAAGAAGCAACGCCACCTCCTGAGATTGTAATATTACCTGTTAAAGCTCCTGCAGAAAGAGGTGTAAATCTTACATAAATAGTTGTATTAGCAAGCGTTGAAGATGAATAAGGAACCTGAACTGAAGCAACCCAATTTGTACCATCTAATGATACTTGATAACTGGAAGGAGCAGCAACAGTAATATTACCTGGTGCACCAGTTAAATTAGATCCTGATAATATAAATGTTTGAGAAGTTGAATTACTTCCTATTACTATAGATCCAAAATTAGTAAGTGTTCCATTTACTGAAAGAACAGGATTGACAGTACATAAATAAATTGGAGTAGCCGAATTTCTGGGCGCAGGTGTTAGAATAGTAAAATCGGCTAGGTTATTATTTGTATCATCACAGCCATTGTTATTTCTGAAGGCCGCCTTGGTTGAATCTATTCCACTTGTTGGAGCTGATCCTTCAAAACATATGGTAAGAGGTCCATAACCTACAAGATCAATAATATTGGGAGTTGTTGGACATAGAGATAATAGATTAGTATCGCTCACAAGTGCAACACGACCTGCAGACTGCCCCATGGTAACGAATGGAGTTGCAACAAAATCTGGAGTAGGTAAAGCCAACCCAATTGCTGAAGTATCGCTGCCCATCCGAATTAGATAATAACCTCCAGCAGGTATGATAGCAGAAGGTAAATTAGACTTCCCAGTCCAATTAGCAGCAGTTCCTGTAGAAGAATAATATTGAATTGAATATCCAGAAATGCTTTGAGCAGAAAAAGTACTATTATGCAACTCTATATAATCTGATTTGTAGGTTGCACCCAAATTGCCACCTGCACCATAAACCTGGCTAATAACTAAAGAAGGAGTAAGAGGAGTAGCTGAAGTTCCATAACCTTTTACAACTACATTAACTGGAGTAGTTAAACCACCGCCAGCAATAGTAACATTGCCTAATTTATACCCTATAGTTTGAGGGGTGAATCTTATATAAAAATTTGTTGAAGACAAGGTGGCTGAAGTATATGGAATAGAACAAGTAGCCCCCCAATTAGTATTATCACTTGAAACTTGAAAATCAACAGCAGGTGATGTTATCGTAAGATTGCCTGGAGCACCGGTAAGATTTACTCCAGAAATAGAACAAGATTGAGAACTTGAATTTGTAAGTATAAGAATATTACCAAAATTTGAAACTACTGTTGGAATAATTGAAGGCGTTGGCGTAACACTTCCACAATTAACCACTGCAGTACTACTATTTCTAGGAGCAGGAGCACCAACAGTAAAATCTGCAAGATTATTATTTGTATCGTCGCAACCGCTATTATTTCTAAGAGCAGCATTAGTAGAAGTTAGAACTCCTACAGCTGCTGTTTCCCATTCGTTAGCAGACCCGTATCCTACAAAATCAATTACAGATCCAGCAGGCTGCAACAAATAAGTAGTATTTGCTACCATTGCAGAAGTTCCAAAAGCAACCTTTCCGTTAGTACCACTCATATTAAGTGTAAAAGTAAAATCAGAAGTAACAGGTAAAGGAGCAAGCCCTGCGCCTGCAACGGTTGCTACTAGCACATATCCACCAGCAGACACAACAGTTCCCGCCGGAAATGCGAATGAATTAGATGCAGTTGAAGCTAAATTTCCACCAGATGATCCATACATTATTAGATAACCAGATATATCCTGCGAGGAACTACTTATATTGTGCAACTCCACAAAATCGGCATTGTAAGTACCTGTTGCACCACCGCCACCTCCATACACCTGACTTATTACAATTGTTGTAGACTGAGAAAATCCAACTAATGAAGCTAGAGTGAAAAGAATTATAAAAAATTTTTTCATATATATTTTTTTATTTTTAAACCGCTCTAAGTATTCTCCTTAAAGATTATTTATGTTTAATAATCTTACTGAACATCCGAAGCATTTCTCATTAAAAACTCAGCAGTAGTGCCATTATATTTCTGAGTATAACCCGTCCATGTTTTTGGCCCAGTTGGTAAAGGTGTACTTGAAAACAAAGCAGTAGCAGAAGTATATAAAGTCATATTCCCGCCATTATCTGTAAGTGTATTATTCCCCGACAAAGTAGCATTACCAGATGCTGTAGCGCCAACTACTCTTACCAATGTATTTTCAAGATTAGCTGGATTGTAAAGCGGCTGATTAAGAGCAGCTGTAATCTCGCTAATTGTCTTTACTTGAGGAGTAACAGTTCTTCCTGTTGCAATAGGCGATGGCGCAACAGTTCCTGAAGCTGTTTTCAACTCGAGATAACCTCTGTAAAGAATCAATGAATCATTTGTAATATCTAAGATGATTGAATCACCAACATTATAAGTAATAGTACCGCCTATATATACAACTATACCAGCATTTCCTTCCTGCAACACAACTGCACCAGTTGAAATATTTTTGTTAGCTGCATCTGAAATAACAACACCCCCAATAGAAGTTGAATTTGTTATCTTTTGATTCCCATTTGAATATAAAGCTCTTAGTGCAGCAATGGTAATTCTAGATGCAGGGTTTGGAGGTGTTGAGCCACAACGGTCTCCATTAAACTGCACATCTGATGTATCGCGGATTAAAAATTGCTTAGTAGTACGATAAACAGTGTAAATAGCAGTTACAGAACCATTTCCTTTTGGTACACTCAATCCTGCAAAATCAGCATAAGCGCTAGTACGAATAATTGTTTTACTACCACTACAATTTTGAATAGTATCATTAGTAGTGCTGCGATAAGCAGAAGTGTCTGAATAAGTCTTTAAGGTGTCGTGCGGAGCAAATTCAAAACTTTCCATTTTTATCAATCGGCCCATATTAGGATCTTGCATTCCAGTACCTAATTGACTCAAAGTAACCGTGGTAGGTACAACAGGATTATTTAAAGATCCTCCTTTAATGTAAGTAGACAGATCTGAAGAAAGTATCCCCTGCATAGAAGGAATACCTGAAACAACAGCTCTAACACCCAATTCCATTACTCCAAAATAATCGGTAATGTAAAGCCCTTTACAATTGACATAAACACGACGGCCTACAGGATAAGAAGTATACAAACCAGTAGCCTCTATCAAAATTTGTAAGGCACCAGTTGAATCTTCAATAAAAATCTGCTTATAAAAATTACCACTTTGGTCATTAGCTGTAACAACGCCAGAAATAATAATATTGGCCGTAATTTGATCTAACTGGCCTGATACAGTATGCAATGCTTTCAGCGAAGCGATAGTTGTATTGGCTACAATAGGCTGGTCTGCAGGGCCGGGGGGCTGATCGAAATCTTTAGTACAACCTCCTAAAAAAGCAGAAGTGCCTGCGAAGAAAATAACTGAAGCGATGCGAATGATTTTATTCATGTTTTGTTTTTTTATAAAGATTTATACTTTTTTATTTTTAAAACCGCATTCCAATACTAGCAAAGAAATTAGTACCATAAGAGAAGAACTCCTTAGTAGGGAATTTATTTACATTCTTTTCTGCAAAATCAAAACGAAGTTGCTCATACCCTCCCGAAATAAGGCTGGTATTATTCAAAATGTTATTCACTCCAACATTAAAAACTAGGTAAGTAGACTTTTGCAAAGAAGGGAAACGCTTGTTCATTTTCCATGACCAGCCTGCAAAAGCATCAAGTGTATATTCTGATGGCACTCTTGTTTGATCAATAATATCATGCCATAATGCCGATCCAGGATCTACGCCATTTGTAGCACTTTCTGTTCTACGTACAGGATTAAAATCAAGATAAAGACGATTGAAATAATTGAAATTCAAATTCACAAACCAAAATTTTGGAGAGCGATAATCTATTCCTATAGAATAGGCTTCCTGCGGTGTTGGAACATTAAAGTTATTTGAATATACGATTCCATCTTTTAATAACACAGAACTGCTATTATCAATGGTAACAGTCGCGCTTTGACGAGTATTATAGTAATATCTTCCAATATTAGCTGCTGCATTTACACTAATTCCTTTATATATTTTAGCTTCAGCTCCTAATTCAATACCCGCGTGAGTCTTTCCTATATTGCTGATTGCATAATTCACAAAGTTCCTGTACTCATCATCATAGAAAGTTAACACATTTAACTGATTCTTGAAACTGGTATAAAAACCGGTTGCTCGTATTTTCAGTCGAGGCGCATTCATTACATATCCGGCTTCTGTAGCTAACACTTGCTCAGAGCGAAGATCGTCCTGAACGAAATCGCGGGTACGAGGAGCAATAAATGCATTTTCAAAGAATGGTGCTTTTGAAAGGAAAGAACCATTTGCAAAAATATAGTTGCGGCCATTGATTTTATACGTAAGTCCACCCTTAACAGCCGAATTTAAGAAGTCGTAAGTTTTGGATTTACCGAATGAATTGTTTGGAAAAATACCTGAACGCACATTACCTCTGCGATAAAACGCAGTATAGGAATGCTCTGTAGAGAAGAAGAAATCAATCTTATTAAACTTAACTACAGCTTGACCCCAGATAGCTCCCTTTTTAATATTGATATCATAATCATAACCAAATCTATCTCCCTTATAAAGTATTCGATTAGGTCTGTTCAAATCATTCTGAGATGCATTAGAAGATGTTGGAAAATCACGCTCTGCATACTGATTGATATCAACATAAAAATCACCACCCAAAAGATCTGACACTTCTTTATAATAATGGTTGGTTTGAGTTTGGAAACTAAGGCCTCCACTAAAATCAACATGTTGAGATAAGGAAGTATTAATAGTAGTGTTGAAATTAAATTTGTTAGTACCTACTACCCTATTTTCTATAATATAATGTGAGCGCCTTCCTGCATAATTGTAACCACTAATTCCATTTGCATTATTCACTACTTCATAGGAGTTATAGTTGGCGTTATATATTTTATCCCAATTAATTTGACGCAAATTAACATCGCTTTGTAGCTGCTCGTATAAATGTTGGGCCATTATTGGATCTTCCTGATAACTTGGAAGATATCTGTAATAGTCGGGTCTTGGGTCAGCAGTATTATACCAATCAAAACCAGTTACACCACGCTTCCCAAAGCTTCCTGAAACAGCAGTCATTACAGAAGTCTTGTCATTGATTTTCCAATCGTGAGAAAGGATTATTATAGGTTGAGAAGAAGTAGATATACTTGAATTTCTTTTCTTTCCATTCTGATAACCCCAATAAGGGTTATAAAAATTTGAACCAGCGATATCGCGGATTTCCTGAACAGCAGGTCCTTGACGACCTTGAGTAGTTGGCGTTACAAAAGCAACGAGGGAAAGAAGATTCTTGTCGTTAATCCTTTTATCTACAGCTCCAAAGAAAGACCAGCCATCATAAAAAGTACCATCAGTAAATCCTTCCTGTGCCCAGCGACGAGAACCTGCAACGCTGAATGCCCAACCTTTTTTATTCAGGCCTGTAGAATGACTGATCATCATTCGATTTACATAATTACGATTGGAAAGTGCGTAGTTGATGCTAGTTTGTTTTCTTTGAGAAGAGGCTCTTGTATCAATATAAGAGAGTCCGCCAATTTCACCGAAGGCATAAGGAGTAGTACGCAAACCATGAGAATAATCCTTATTGCGCATCACATCATTTAAGCCTCCCCATAATCCAAATGGAGTATATCCATTATCAAGATTTTCCATGGGTGCACCATTAATATAAGTGCTGAAGTTATCGCCATCGTATCCTCTGATTCTGAATCGAACTGCATTGAATTTAAAATTTGCTGCATTTACATAAGGATCTCTCCCGGCAGAAAGCTGAGAAGAAATATTTTGGGCCCCGGCATCATCTGCTTCATTATCATCTAAAGAAATTACAGGAACATTATCAGCACCCACCTCTTTGATTCCTTCTATAATAGAAGAATCCTGAACAGAACCCTGCTTTTCCTTTTCTTGAGCAAAAACTGAAATACCGCTCAACATCATTAGGAAAAATAGTACGTAATGTTTAATGTGATTTGTACCCATAAATATTTTTTGAAATAAGAAAGCAAAATTAAGGGCAATTAGTTAAAATAAACTAAAAAATTGGCCTCTCCCTATGAATTTCATGTTATTTTGTTATTAACATTTAACATTTACCCAAAATCAGCCTGAACCCCCTACCTTTAGCACTATTTTTTAATTATGAAGAAACTATTAATAGCGATTTCGCTGCTTGGCCAAATAATTACAGTAAAAGCTCAAAAACACGATTATAGGGCTATAATTACAGGCTTTTACAACTGTGAGAATTTATATGACACCATAAATGACCCTATAAAAAATGATGAGCAGTTTTTACCTTCTAGCGAATATCACTATAATTCACATGTTTATTTTGATAAAATCGGCAGACTTTCCTCTGTAATATCTCAAATAGGGATAGAATACAACCCAGATGGATTAGCAATTTTAGGACTCGCGGAAATTGAAAATGATACAGTTCTTAATGACCTGATTAATTCGAAAGATCTTGCAGACAGAAAATGGAAGTATGTTCATTATAACTCACCTGATGTAAGAGGGGTAGATGTGGCGATGCTTTATAACCCTAAATATTTTCGTGTTTTAAATAGCGCTTCTTTATTTGTTCAACTTCCTGGAGGAAGTAAAGACTCTTGGTTTACTAGAGATGTTTTGTATGTAAAAGGTATTCTTGCAGGTGATACAATTCACGTATTTGTAAATCACTGGCCTTCACGATCTGGTGGAGAAGAAAGATCTATACCCGCAAGGGCTGCTGCTGCATCAGTAGTAAAGCATAAAGTTGATTCACTTAACTGTATTTCATTAAATACTAAGATTCTAATCATGGGAGATTTAAATGACGATCCTATAAGCCCTAGCCTAACAAAAGTACTTGGGGCCAAAATAAAATTAGAAGACGTTGAAAAAGGAGGAATATTTAATCCCTTTGGTGAAATGTATAAAAAAGGAATAGGCACTTCGCCCTATCAAGATGCTTGGGGCTTGTTTGACCAATCTCTTATATCTGAAGCTTGGCTTGATCAAAATCAAAGTGGATTTTTCTTTAAAAAAGCAGTCATATTTAATAGAGAGTTCATGTTGCAAAAAACAGGAAAATACCGTGGTTATACCAGACGAACTTGGGATGGAACGACTTACAATTATGGCTACAGCGATCACTTTCCTGTATTTCTATTGATGCTGAAAAAGGTATAATGCTAAGCTGCTATAAAGAAATAACATCTCCCTCATTTAAAATAGGTAACTGCTGAAGTCTGAGCAGAATATTTGCTGTTGCAACAACATCCTTTTGGCAATAATGACTTATTCTTTCCAAGTTAGTACGTCTAGTTTTCTGATCTCCCTTCCAAAATAATTCACCAACCATGCTGCCATCAATATCCGTTTTGGGAGAAGGAACATCTAGTGCTGCTGCCAGTAGTTCTAGCGAGGTAAAGTTTTTATAATCCCCAAATCTCCAATATTGAAAAGTATCCACCACATTTGTTTCCCATGGTTTCATATTTTGAAAATCAAGGACGTTAGGAATTTCTAGTCCATTAATCAATAATCGCCTACATAAAAAGGGAATATCAAACTCTTTGATATTATGCCCTGCTAGCCTTAACTTATTTGTCGAGCTGTAGTTACTTTTTAAAAAATCAAGCACCTCTCGCAACACATTTTTTTCATTCTCATCAAAGAATGATCTTACTTGTAACATGAGTGGATCTTGATGCAAAAAAAATCCAATACTGATGCATACTACTTTTGAAAATTCTGCCATTACTCCTGCGCGCAGCTTATAAAAGTCTGCACATGAAATATTTTCGGGTCTTACCTTTTCTGTTTTCTCATTCCACAAATGCTGCCAGCGTTCTGGCATCTGGTTGAATGAAGGGAAACAAGAAGCTGTTTCTATATCTATAAATAAAATATTATCAAGGGACATTATTTTCATAGTGCCCGCAAATTATCATACAAAAAAGAATAATGCAGCTAAATAATATTTAGTTAGGTCGAGTAGTATTAATTTCTTTTATAAAAAAATAATCCTGCATTATTTCAACGCTGTACTTAATAATTAAAAAAGGCTCCACTTCGAGTGGAGCCTTAATAATATAAACAGATTACTTTCTACAAAGAATAAATTAATCTTCTATTTTCATCTTCCCTTTCTGCTTAGCCATCACTGTTTCAGCTACGTTATTAGGCGCTGGAGCATAATGACTGAATTCCATAGTGGAGGTTGCTCTTCCTGAAGAAAGAGAACGTAGCTGGGTTACATAACCAAACATTTCACTCAAAGGAACCTTTGCTTTGATTACCTGAACACCATGTTTATTATCCATTCCTTCTAGCATACCACGACGACGGTTAAGATCTCCTGTTACATCTCCCATATATTGGTCAGGAGTAAGCACCTCAACCTTCATGATAGGCTCAAGCAATACTGGCT
>Ga0209190_1000322_pt1 | contig 35110 bp, 19 predicted proteins | sample M_140205_XF_Meta_FD_187315 | JGI IMG/M metagenome (GOLD analysis project Ga0209190, IMG submission 187315) | Freshwater microbial communities from Lake Montjoie, Canada to study carbon cycling - M_140205_XF_MetaG (SPAdes) (version 2) | ecosystem: Environmental > Aquatic > Freshwater > Lake...
CCACTCTGGCAGTTTCTTAAAAACAGAAAATGTATCCAGCGCATCACGAATATTCCCACTATACCATTTTGAAGGGTCTTCTAGGAAATGGGTAAATGCTACAACAATCTGTTCAATACTATTGCCCTCATAATACATCAGTTTTAAAGAGGGATGAAAATCTCGTAAGAAAGGACTATTATGAATAATAGGAAGACCGAGCCATAGCGCATTAAATAGCCCTAGACGCACTGGTGAAAATCGTGTATGAGAGAACAAAATATCATTACCAGTCCATTCAAAAAACGGCTCTTTATCAACAAATGAAACATTAAGTTTATCAAATTCAATCGTATTCAAAACATTTTCTTTGAGAAATTTATTCTCTTTTAAGTGATTCATATTATGAACTTTATATGTAGCACGAATACTCGTATTCAACTCACGAATAGCTACCAATGGAATAATGGAAGAGCTGGAATTATTCGTATTTTTCTCAGCTACGTGAACAGTCCATGGAGCTTTTACATCAATTATCTTCTCCTTATTGTAACGAGAAACAACAGAGGATGACCAGGTAAATGGTACGCGTCGAATAGGACAAGGGAACATGGTCTGAATGGATGGAATCGTTTCAGGAGGATTCAGAATATCCCAGCACCAAATTTCATTGACACAAGCCATACTCCGTGGGACATAAGGAGTTTCAATATATAGTTGCTGATCCATTTCAGCAAATTGTAGGAATGTTCTCAGAAATACAATCGTCTTTTTAGTGGAGAGTTTTCTAGCGGCTTCTGGTACATATCCATCAATATCCAATAAAAGGTCTAGATCGCGTGCTTGATATAGTTTCACGGTAGGCCATATACTATCACATACTGTATCACCATTTGTATAATCGACTAGGGTTACATCATACTTTAGTGCAGTAAACAATTCCGCAAATAATACTGCAGTTTGATTGAGTCCACTGTAAAACAGGGACTCATTAGGATTGTATGAGATTCCAACGCGAATCATTATATAGTATAGGCTAAATCGCTTTATGTATTATTCCAAAATTGTCCGCCACCGCTCTTGAATCCCAGGATTATGAATACTATGTTTCCAAATCAAATTGGCAGCGTGTGTTTTATATACAGCAAGGTGCTCTTTGTGTGCAGTAAGAGCGTCATATAAACGCTGGATAGCAGCAGACCATTTATTAATAGAATAATAATACCCATATTGATCCCATCCTTCCGAATTGTGCAGAATAGGATAATTATAAGAAATAAGCTCCAACGTCATATAATTATAATCATTATTCCATTGATGCGTAATGAAACAGGCTGACCGATGATCCGTCATAATCTGATTAATTTTTTTGCGAGGATATAAGACCATTCTATTTGTCTTGTACATCTGTAAGCCAGAAACGAATTTATTAAATGCATTCGCAGATAGTTTCAGACGGTCGCCATTTACAATGTGCAATTTCCCTTTCCATTCTGGATGCGCTCTTGCAAATGCTTCGACCAAAAGAACAGAATAAAACGAACATTTCTGAAACGAAATACTCGGGTCTGTAATGACAATATCCTGTGTTTCCCATTTTGCAGGCGGAGTCCATAACAGATTGGTACCATACTGTTGAATAAAACAGGGGTCCCATACATAAGGAACAACACGGCTTTTATGAATGGGTGTACGATTAATAACAGCGGCATAATCAACATGTTGTTTGTAATGGGGGCTGGTCCAGATTTCATCAAGCTCACCTACAATATGATGATTAAAGAACATACTGGGATAATTCTGAATAGTCTCAATGTCGATATTAAGAATGTTGCCGAGATAGAGCTTTGCAATACGTGTTCCGCTGTTATGTAGGTGGCGACGAGTAGATTCATCGATACTCATTCCAATCTCTACGAAAATATGAAAGGGTTGATTGGATGTAATAAGTTCATTTGTTTTAATGTATCGATAGCGATCTAAGAATGTCTTTTTATTGGTTGAAATATTCGTCTGTAAAAGACGACAGGAGTAGCCCATAGATTCAAAGAGATCATATAGAATAATAATATTCTGTGTTAGTCCATTGATAAATAGAGATTCATCATTGATTTCATTCGATGCAAGAATGATGATTTTTTTAGAGAGTACAAATGATGATAGAACAATGGGCTGTAGTTCTTCCTTAGGTAGAATAGTATTTCCTGGAAGGAAATTCATTAATCATAACTGTATTTAACTCTTTATGTTTTAGAAATAGAAAACTAACTCTAAAAAAATTGATATGTTATTTATATAACATATAAAGATAACCTCTAAATACTAGTATGTCGAAGTCCAAAAAGAAATCCGAAGATGCGTTTGAAAAGGAAATTGCGGATGTTAGTGCAGAGCTGTCTGTGAAAACTATAACGATGGATCAGTTAAAAGATGAAACAAAAGAGTTAGAAGAGAAGCTTACTGTCAATAAAACTGCAATGAAATCATTGAAAGATGACATCAAAGAATTGGCTGAAAAAGTAGATGCGCTTAAAAAGAAACAGGTGATAGCCAAAGAAAAAGAGCAGAAGGAGAAAGAGCAAGAAGAGAAATTGAGAAAAGAGATTGAAATGAAAATCCGTGAAGAGCATGAAATCAAAAAGAAAGTGGAAGAAGAATTGCAACGTATCAAATCATTGAAACCTGAAGTGAAAAAGAAATCAAAGGAGCAAGAGCAAAAGCAGAAAGAGCAGAAAGAGCAAAAAGAGCAAAAAGAGCAAAAAGAGCAAAAAGAGCAAAAAGAGAAAGAGCAAGAGCAAAAGCAAAAAGAAGAACTTGATCCTGGCGCGACAACAGTAGAAATCGCAACTAGTGCTGGTACTATAGTTGGTACTATTATAAAACGCAAAGCAATCCCTAAAGCAGTAAAAAGTACATTATGGAATATACACTTTACTGAAAATAATGCCAAAGGAGAGTGTAAAGTATGCAGTAAAGAAATCAAGATGACCGATTTTGATGCTGGACATATTATTGCAGTTACAAATGGAGGAAGTGATAATTTAGATAATTTAATGCCAGTATGTAGTCTATGTAATAAATCAATGGGAGTTCAAAATCTGAATGAATTTAAAAAATTATATTTCGAAAAAGAACTTTAATATCATTGTATAAAAGATAACAGATGTCCCAGTTCTCAACATTCCCTAGTACATATTCTATTCCTCCAGCATCTTTTTATAATATGCAAGGATTGATAGGATGGCTTAATCAAAATCCAACTTATAAACAGTATTTTATTAATTATCCTAATATAACTCCTGGTCTATCTCCTATAAAATCTACGTTGAATAATTCTACTATGACTTCATCGTCATCTATGATGCAATATAATGTACAAAATGCTCCGCTTCAACCTCTTGTTATTACAATGTCATATAATCAAATGCAGCAATATAATGAACAAATACAGTTATTTAGACGGGTATATGAATTTAATTCAAATGCCTATATAAGATCTCTTCCAGTGGGTGGGCCTATTTATTATTCTTTTTCATCGTATAAAGAATTAATGTCGTATAAAGCATCGGTTGGAATAGTAAATAAACTGTATCCGTTTAAACCGATGGCGTATGGAAAAAATGAACAAGGGAAAGCACTTAATTGGATTGTTCCGTTTCCTCTTTAAACGATTTAATGCAGCGTCATTAAATACATAAGTTGTCCTAGCTCTTTTAACAAATCATCCAAGATATTGATAAGGTCAGTGTGCATCTGTAACGGTTTATGCATTACTTGAACATATTTCATGGCAGCCTTTACAGTTCTAACAGCTCCTGCTTCTGTTAAGTTCTGTACTGTAATTGTGGCATTCTTTCCTGTTAGTCTGGGGCGTCCAAACTTTCCAATATAGACTTCTACGAAGGAATCAATGCGTTCTTCTATTTTAGCAAGAGTTGTATCCGTAGCCACATGACGGGCATAGACTCTTGTCTGCCAATGGTATAATTTAATCTGGTCTCGTAATTGTAAAAAGAAATGAATGTATTCTGCTGACATCTACTATAACATAATAAAATTGATTTTTAATATTGGTTTAAACATTTTAGCCATGTGTACTATTTGTATGACTACTCTAATAAATTTTGGAATAAATCATGAAGAATTAGATTGTCCGCTCAGAAAGAGTCGATACTGTAGTGTATGTGCACGATATGGACATCTTACCAAAGTGTGTCCTGATAAAAAGAAACGATTGTTATTTATTAAAGACAATGAAGCAACTATTAAGGAATTCTTATCAAAACATAATATTACATATAAGAAAAATTATAGACATCTTTTGCATAATTATGCAGAATTAAACCATATGCGAATTGTATATACATTATAATAGAATGTATAAACGAAATAAAAGTACTAGACGTTCTAAACTTTTAAAACGTTCTAAAAGTTCTAAAAGTTCTAAAAGTTCTAAAGGTTCTAAAGGGACTTCTAGACGTCATACTAGAAAAAATAACAGACGTCACATTTGTAAAGGTGGCAATTATACGCAACAAACTGAAATGACACTTGAAGGAGTTTCATTAGAGAAAGACGCAGTAGTTACTGTAGCTGGAGTTGGAAGTATGAATATTCAGCAATTTAAGGATTATGTTAATAATAAAGATTTACACCCGCGATCCTAAGGTTAAGGACTTCTAAGAATTTTGAATAACAATCTGAAAATCATTTGGACGAAGTGCTACGGTTCTTAGAGCATCTATCTGATCTTCATCTAATTCTGTTACTTTACATACACGATCAAAGATTGTTTCTGCGACAGAATACCATAAATCGTACAGAATCTGCTCGGCGATTTTCTCTTTCGGACTTAAAACGATTGGTTCAGCCATTTTTGATTTATTAAATGTGTATAAAGAAATCAATTTTTATTGCGTTCAACAATTTAAACGCTAATGATATATATTAATATAACGATATGTCTACTACAGCAGTACATAACTTAGCAGAAGAAGCCCTAACTAATCCGCAAGATAATGATCTTGCTACTCTAACTCATTCCATCATTGAATGGCGTCGCTTGAAAGAAGAAAGTGATGGTTGGAAGCGTCAACTACGCGAGGCAAATACGAAAATGAAAGCATTGGAGAAAATTATTCTGGCTGTTATGAAATCTCATAATATTGGTGCTCTGGATTTGAAGAATTCTGGTGGACGTGTCTTCTTTAAGACGAAGAAGTCTCAAGGAAGTGTTGGTCAAAAGAATATGGTTAAACTTATTGGCGATTATTTGAAATCAGCGGATGAGGCTACGAAATTGATGGAATATGTTCATGCGCAGCGCCCTGTTGTTGTGAAGGAATCTATTCATTATGAGAAAGCTTAGAAAACTTATAAAAAGCCTAGAAAGCTTATAAAAAGCCTAGAAAGCTTATAAAAAGCCTAGAAAGCTTATAAAAAACATTTTCTCTAAATAGAAAATGTTGAATATTGCTTATAAAGCATAAAAAACATTTTCTCTAAATAGAAAATGTTGAAAGACTTATGCCGTGCTGGTATTGACTGTGTATCTACTGTACCCGGTCCGGAGCAAAAAATGGGATATAAAGATTTGGTTGCATCTATTTTAGCCTTTATTCTGGCTATTTTTATTATTGCATTTATTGGCAAGTACATTTGGAACATGGTTATGCCGCAATTATTCACGGTTGTCCGCCCTGTTCAGGATTGCTGGCAGATTATTGGATTGCTCATTTTGGTTTCCATTTTCCGATAGACTTCTAGAAACTCCATTAACTATTGATAATATAAAGATTTCATTAATATTATCAGTATGTGGTATGGAACAATAATTATATTTGTAATTCTTATAGCAATTGGATATTATATTGTACGGCATTTAGGGCATGTTTGTAACCCATAAAGATCTTATCCATAAATAGATGTTTTTACTATATTTCCTCATTGTAGTATTTTGTGTAATTGTAGGCATGATGCTTTACTATGTTCTTAAACAACCTGCAGGAAGCCCGTGCCCTGAAGACCAACCGTGCAAGAAACCGAGAAAATGCAATATGTGCAGACAGCCGAAGCCGCAATGCCAATGCCACAAGCCCTGTCCGTCATGCTAAGCAAATTAAATTAATATTTATAATTACAGCATATGTGATTATATGTTTTTTGTTAAAGAATTATCTAAAAAGTGTTTTTTGCCACAGAATCCCCTAAAAACTGTTTTTTGTCACACTTTTTCTCTAAAAGTGTTTTTATCACAGAATTCCCTAAAAAGTGTTTTTTACTACAGAATTATCTAAAAAGTGTATAGATGAGTAACTAGCGTTAATGCTAGTACGATTAATTATTCAACATTGATTGGGTCAACTATCATCGCTAGTAGTATATCTAACTCTACGATTAATGTAAATAATATTACTGCGCAAAATATTAATTACTCTACATTGACTGGTTCTACTTTGATAGCGCAAGCAGTTAATTACTCAACCCTGACAGGGTCTACTATAAATGCTAATACAATATCTATTGCATCTATGATAACTACTAGTAGTATATTAGCTAGTGGTAATGTTGGTATTGGAACAACAAATCCACAATATCATTTGGATGTGGCTGGGACAGTTCGTAATTCGGTGAATATGTTTGCGGATAATTCAGCAATGGTATCGGCTACGCCATCACTGGATTATACTACATTTGGACAGAACTGGACTACAAATTCATTACCAGCATCTGGATATGCTGGATGTGCAATGTCAGCAAATGGTCAGTATCAAGTAGCTACATTAACTAGTGGAGGTATATACTACTCATCTAACTATGGACAAACTTGGACATTATCAATATCTGGTGTAGTATTTTTTGGTATTGCATTATCAGCTTCTGGACAGTATGGAGCAGCATGTACAAATGGATCACCATTTAATATCTATATATCATCAAATTATGGGCAAACTTGGACCTCTACAGGACAAGCACTTGCAGGTACAAATGGACGTATTGCAATATCAGCATCTGGACAATATATTACTGCATTACCTCGAACAACAGGCTTTATTTATAGATCAAGTAATTATGGCTTATCATGGACTACTGCAGGTTCATCTCTAACATGGTTTTCAGTTGCAATGTCAGCATCAGGACAGTATCAAGTAGCAGGTACAAATCAAGCAAGTCAATCAAGTTATTATTCATCCAATTATGGACAAACATGGATAGCATCAACGGGAGCTCCTTCAAGTCAAGAATTATGGACACTTACAATGTCAGCGTCAGGACAGTATGCATGCCTTGCAACAATTAGTTCAGGAATGTATTATTCATCAAATTATGGACAAACATGGGCAGCTGCATCTGGTGCAACATCAGTTATGACGGTTGTTGCAATGTCAGCCTCTGGACAATATGCAATTTGTGCATCAGCTAATACAAATCCAAATTATATATATTATTCTACAAATTATGGACAAACATGGACTGCCTCATCATATAGTTCAACAAGTGGTCAAAATTGGTATGGTTGTGCAATATCAGCAAATGGACAGTACTTATTAGTAGTAAATGCATCTACAATAAATGCAGTTCAAAGTATAACCCGTTTTCCATCAATGAGTGTAACTGGTCCATTAGATATATATGGAAGTATGAGATTGAATCGCGGTAATCCATTTTATTCAACATCTGCTAGTGCCGCTACTTATACAGGTGGAACATGGTATACATTTATTGCACCAGGTGCATTACCTGATCAATATAGTCCATTAACAAATGCATCAATGTTAGTTACACTAAGGTTTACTGGTACTTCTGGTCCATGGGCATTAGGTACTTCATTTTTATACATAAATATAGCGGGTAATGATACAGTTACAAATGGACAGTCAGGTGCTGCAGTACCAACTGCGCTTAATACAGGGGTTACTACTGATTATCAATTGTTTATTAGATGTATAACAGGTTCAGCTGGAGTTGGATCAGGTATACAATTTAAATGCAATAATACAATATCAAGTTTTACAATGAGTGCAAATATTTTTATTATATCATATTAAATATATAGGTATGTCACAATACTATGCAATCATTAATAAAAATACTCATTCTATCATTGCAAATTATTCAGCATCTGATATAGATTATACAAAGCCCGGATTATCATTTGATCAATCACAATTAGTACATCTTATTGTTCCATCTGAATTTATTGGAAATCCTTTTACTATGGTTATTCAATCAAATGATGGCTATATATTTCAGAATGATCAAAATGCTATTGCACAATCTAAAAAAGAACAATGGGATACACTTCGTCAACAAAGAAATCAAAAATTATCGGCTTGTGATTGGATTGTTAGTGTATCAGACCTGCAAATTAGCTCTGAAATTAAACAACAATGGTCAGTGTATCGTCAAGAATTAAGGAATCTTTTACAAACGACGACAGACCCTTCAAATCCTGTATGGCCGATACCACCCACAACTTATATTAATACCTAACACCGCATAATTTCACCCCAATTCATAACAGAATCCGAGTGAATCAAAATCACATAAATAACACAATTTAATTCCATCCGCTTGCAGAAAGCCCTCCATACGTATAATTATACGGACCTAACTCCTGTGCGGCAGGTGCATCATATGCACTTGCTTCGCTATCACCATCACCTACTACTTTCAAATCCCCTTTCAAACAACGGCTCGTGGCAATAGAATAGACATCTTCATGTGCTTTTTTAAATAGCATTTCAGCTGTCTTTAACTCCGCATCCTTCAGATTTGCCGCGGTGCACAATCGTCTCAACAAATCATTGCCGCGGTCACGCCATGTAGCAAATGAAATATCCAGATCACGTGATGAGATATTCTTGCTCAAACAGAGTCCGCATAACTCTGCGACAGCTACGCGGTCGTGTGCCGTCTCAAATGCCTGATAGCGCGTAGAATCAACTTGAGTGCCAGGTGCCATTAAATCCTTCTTCAAGCACGCCATTTTGCTCAAAATAAGCTCCAATTCTTTGTAATCCCCTGATGCATCAAAACCAGATGCCATATCAGCCCCATATAATATATCTAATAGCTGTGATGCTTCAGGTAATGTCCGGAGACAATCAGGGTGTCCTGCACCACGTGCAACACCAGCAAATCCCTCAACACGATTGTATTTCGGAACACTATTCATAAAACGAATCAAAAAGAACACTACCACCGCAATCATTACGATTTTAATAATAAGCTCATATGGAACTTCTGCCATCCTATACGTTTTTAAGGAATTTATTAAACTTTTTTTTAAAAAAACGCAATAGAATGAACGCTAGTGATATTATTAAAGCTAAGCAGAATAAAACGTTATATAAAGCATATTATACACCCGCTGTATATCAATCCACTGTATTTAGCACATTAACTGCATTTTCTACTTTGAGTAATTTATCAACATCATATGTTTCATGTATTAACACATCGTACAATTATGTATGCAATCCTATATTTACAAGCTATGACACACGTAATAATGTAAAAGATGGGTCTATCGCATGTGGTGGAACATCGTTATCTAATATGCAATTTGTCAAATCAGATGCAACTGTATATGCATACAATACGGTATATTCAACCTTTGGAAACCCTGCAGTTACTGTCCCAAGCTCATTCGTTATCACTAGTGTTAACGGATCATCTGCACCAGGTCCATGTATTATACCCGCAGTACAATTCTATCAAGGATGCAATGTATGTAATGGTAATCAAACGTGTATCAGTTGTTTATCGAGATTATAATATCCAGATTATAGAAACATAATTAGAAATGACATTTCGTTCTAAACTAGCACGATTTGGTCTGTGCGATCAAGTTATGCCTGTTGTACTCACTATCGCAGCCCTACAACCAACCATTCCAGTCCCAATGTATCCTCCTATACCACCGAGGGTAGTTAACATTCAAATTGGTGAATATCCTCCTAAAGAGCGCCCGCTTCCTGGAGACATTTTAGCGAATAACACGGGATTTATGCCGCCTGGATACTTGCTATGTGATGGATCCCAAGTATCACGTACAACGTATGAAATTCTTTACAAGATTATTGGAACCTATTATGGCGATGGTGATCTTCTAACCACATTCAATTTACCTAAACTGGATAATGATTGTGCTCCCAATGTAACATATATCATTAAATACGACTTGTATTCGGATACAATTCCATATTATCCTCCTGTACCGTGTCCTAATCCTGCACCTGTTCAGCCAACTATGATTAATATCCAAATTCTACCCTATCCACTTGCATATATACCACCGCCTGGAACTATTTTGCAGAATACAACTACTTCAGTACCAGATGGATATTTGGCATGTACGGGTGCAGAGATCCTACGTACTACATATAGTGTTTTATATAATATGATTGGAACTTACTATGGTTTAGGCGACGGAACAACTACATTTAATCTGCCGAATTTATCAAATGGTGATAGCCCATATTATCGCTATATTATACGTTATGCAGACCCGCCAGTTCAAACAAATAATCCAAATACGAATACAAATACAAATACGAATACAAACACAAATACATGTACAAATGGAGGAACAGGTACGAATATAAACACAAATACAGTTGTTCAAAATGTCACCATTCAAGCTAATATACAAATCTTACCATATCCTCTACCCTATGTTCCTACTGCAGGAACGATTCTCAATAATACAACTACTTCTGTACCTCAAGGCTATTTAGCATGCGATGGAACCGCTATATCACGAGCAACATATAATGTATTATTTGCAATGATTGGCACATTCTATGGTCAAGGTGATGGCTCCATTACATTTAATCTACCAAGTTTGTCAGTTGGTACAAGTCATACATATACATATATCATACGTTATCTTAACCCATCATCAGAATCCATTGCTGCAACTACAAATCTACAAATTTTACCTTATCCGCAACCATATGTTCCTGCAGCTGGAACGATTTTATCAAATACAACAAATTTTTTACCGACTGGTTATTTAGGATGTGATGGAACAGCAGTATCGCGTACAACATACAATACATTATATAATGTCATTGGAACATATTATGGTCAAGGTAATGGTACAACAACATTTAATCTTCCAAGTTTATCGGTTGGCACTGGTTCTATAAATAACTATATTATACGATATGCAAATCCAGAACAATCTATTCCATCTATGCTGAATGTCCAAATTCTTCCTTATCCGCTTTCTTATGTTCCACCACCTGGAACAATTCTACGAAATACAGATGTGTATTTACCCAATGACTATCTAGCATGCGATGGTTCCGCTATATCACGTACAAATTATCATGTATTATATGCAATTATTGGTACTTTCTATGGACAAGGAGATGGCTCTACCACCTTCAATATACCAAGTTTTTCCAATGGAACAGGTGCATCATATAGTTATATTATACGTTACACTGAACAAATTATTCCATGCGTTACAATTACACCAAATCTGCAAGTATCTGGTATTGAATTGCCACTAACAGGATTCACTGTATCATAAATGTAATACAATTCATTATTTTTCAATTTCAAAAAAAAGAATTGAAAAATATTAAAATATATATCCTAAGTATAGAATGACAATACAGACAAATAATGTTAACGTATCAAAAGCTGGTATTGTAGTTGCTTACACAGATAATTCCGGTTCCGCCGTGGCCCAGAATATCTCTTTCGCCAACAAAACTCTGTCCATCGACAGTGGTTTTAATGTAGTTAGCGGTAATACTGCGCTCTCAGGAGATTTGAGCGTGGCGGGTGCCTCCAATCTGAATGGTGTTCTCGTTGTTGCTGGTGCGTCCCAAGTAAACAATACATTGGGCGTATCTGGCGCTGCATCTATGGCAAGCACTTTGGCTGTTAGTGGTGCTGCATCCATGGCAAGCACTTTGGTTGTAACTGGTGCTGTTAACTTGAATAATACTCTTGCTGTTTCCAACAATGCCTCTGTTGGTGGTGTCTTAGCTGTTGCTGGTGTCTCCAATCTGAACAATGCCTTGAACGTTGCTGGCGCATCCGCTCTTAGCGGATCATTAGCGGTTACTGGTGTTTCTAATCTGAACAACGCGCTCAATGTATCCGGCGCCTCTAATTTAAACAGCACCTTGGATGTTGTAGCAGCTTCCCATTTACACGACACATTATTGGTCGATGGCGTTGCTACTCTGGGAAATAATTTGGCGGTAGCTGGCAACTCTGCACTGACTGGTTCATTAACGGTAGATGGTGCTGCTAGATTTAAAAGTAGTTTCATCATGGATGGTGCTTTAAATCTTGGCAACACATTAACTGTCACTGGTGCCTCCACCTTTAACAACAATGTTACTGTCAACGGTACATCTGCCTTAAACGGTGCATTGAACGTCTCTGGTGCTTCTTCCGTTGGCGGTTCAATTGATGTAAATGGCGCTGCCACTCTTAACAGTACTCTTGCTGTTACGGGTGCATCTGCTCTGGCTGGTGCTCTAAATCTCTCTGGTGCAGCCAATCTAGGAAGCACTTTGCACGCAGTTGGTGCTGCTACCTTAGATAGCACATTGGCTGTTACTGGTGCCGCTACACTTCAGAACACTTTGCACGCTGTTGGCGCTGCCACCTTAGACAATACATTGGCTGTTACTGGTGCAGCCGTTCTCAGCAGCTCATTGGCGGTAACTGGTGTTTCTAATCTGAACAATGCATTGAATGTCTCTGGTGCAGCCGTTCTCAGCAGCTCATTGGCGGTAACTGGTGTTTCTAATCTGAACAATGCCTTGAATGTTGCTGGCGCATCCGTTCTTAGCGGATCATTGGCGGTAACTGGTGTTTCTAATCTGAACAATGCCTTGAATGTTGCTGGCAACTCTACATTATCTGGACAATTAGATGTGGTCCAAGCCTCTCATTTGCGCAATACATTGCAAGTAGATGGTGCTTCCACGTTAGGAAGCACTCTTGCTGTTACGGGAGCCTCTAACTTGAACAACACTTTACACGTAGTTGGTGCCGCCACATTAGACAACTCATTGGTTGTCGCTGGTGCATCCTCTGTTGGTGGTGCATTGACGGTTACAGGTGCATCACAGCTGAACAATGCACTCAATGTCAGTGGTGCTGCAGCATTAGCAAGCACCTTAAATGTAACTGGTGCAGCTACCTTCCAGAACAATGTCACGGTCAATGGTAACTTGACTGTTCTTGGAACTCAGACCTCTATTGACACGGTTAATTTGCAAGTTAAAGACAGTGCCATTATTTTAGCCGATGGTAACGTATCTGATGCTATTCAATCAGGTATTCAATTGCAGTATAAGCCTTCTGGAGCTTCAGATGTACAATTTGCGGGTTTGAAACGTCTGCCTGGAACTGGTCAGTTTGTATTATTTAAGAACTCAACTATGACCATTGAACAAGGTGATGCTGCAGCATCACCTCCCATTGATGTATATGCTCAATTGGTTGCTGATTCCTTCAACTGCGCCTCTGACAGAAATCTCAAAAATAATATTGTTGACCTGCCCAACGCCTTAGAAAATGTTGAGAAGATGCGCGGTGTCTATCACCACTGGATTGATGAAAATCAGTCCCAAGAGCGCCAAATTGGTGTTATTGCCCAGGAAGTCCAGGCGGTTTATCCCGAATTGGTTCAACTTGGTGAGAATGGATACTTGTCCGTGAATTACCCTAAATTAACGGCAGTTTTGTTGCAATCCATCAAAGAATTGAGCTCCACTGTTAATGAATTAAAGGCAGTTGTCTACGGCGCTAAACGCTCACCAGTACACAACACGTTAAAAAACACATCACCTGTGGCATCTCGTGTAGCAAGCGTATCTCCATCATCCACTCTAAAGAAGAAGAAGAACTTTGATAAAGAGTAAATGTAATGCAATTACATGGCTATATGCGTATAAAATACATAATTCTACAAATTTTATGAATCCTACAAATCCTATATTTAAGAATAATTCAATTTTTTTCTCAAATATAAGTATAAAATGTCATTCGGTCAAAATTGGACGGCTATTACTTCCCCGTCATTACCAGCAGGCGATTTTTATATAGACTGTGATATGTCTATTAGTGGCCAATATCAAGTTATTCCTTCCCTTTATGGAGGTATATATCATTCATCTGATTATGGACAGTCATGGACACATGTTATGACTAGTACATCATTTGTAAGTATTGCAATGAATGGATCTGGACAATATGCAGTAGCATGTACACAATCACCCTCTTCTACTGTATATATATCATCAGATTATGGACATACCTGGACATCTACTGGACAAATACTTCCAGGTAATGGACGTATTAAAATGTCTGCTTCTGGACAATATATTACAGCAGTAGGTGGAAATGGTAGTGTATATGTATCAAATAATCGTGCAGTATCATGGACTGTTGTTAATGTGATTCAAGATTGGGTAGCCATTGCAATGTCAGCTTCTGGACAATATCAAATAGGAACTACAAATTCATCTTATATATATTATTCATCAGATTATGGACAGTCATGGACACAGGGTCAATCTGTACCTGGACAAATATTATTTGCATGTGGAATATCTGCATCTGGACAATATGCATGTGTAACCACATATAGTGGCGCAGGAGTATATTATTCATCAGATTATGGACATACCTGGTCTGCAGCATCAGGGATTGCAAACACATTAGTAATTGCAATGTCTGCTTCTGGACAGAATGCAATTGCAGGAGCTATAAATCAAAATCCAAATGCTATATATTATTCCACAGACTATGCACATACATGGACATTATCATCATGTAATTTAATAAATGGAGGTTCTTGGACAAATGGAATGACAATGTCAGATAATGGTCAATATTTAATGACAGTAACTGCAGGTGGAGCAAATGTATTAAAATCAATAACAACTATGCCAGTAACATATGACGTAAGCAATGTTAATCTGTCCAGAGCGGGTATTGTTATTGATTATGTAGATAATTCTGGATCTGCTGTATCTCAGACTCTCTCTTTTGCTGGTAAAACACTGTCTATTGATAGTGGATTGAATGTTACAAGTGGCAATACTGCTCTTTCGGGAGCATTAGTTGTAACGGGTGGTTCTACATTTAATGGAGCTCTTACTTCAGCTGGTGCTGCTACACTTAACAATACTTTAGCAGTCAGTGGTGCAGCTTCTATGGCTAGTTCTTTAACTGTTAGTGGTGCTTCCGCTCTAAATAGTACATTGGTTGTTGCTGGAGCTGTTAATTTGAATAATACACTTGCAGTTTCTAATAATTCATCCGTTGGTGGAACATTAACTATCACGGGTGCATCTGCTCTAAATAGTACATTGGCGGTTGCTGGTGCTGCATCTCTAAATAGTTCATTGGCAGTTTCTGGTGCTTCAAATCTGAACGCATTGAACGTTGCTGGTGCCGCTGCTCTCAGCAGCTCATTAGCGGTTACTGGTACTACAAATCTGAATAACGCAGTAAATGTTAGTGGTGCTGCAGCTCTGAATAGCTCATTGGCTGTTGCAGGCGCTTCAAATCTAAACGGCACAATGAATGTTGTGGGTGCTTCTCATCTTCGTAGCACACTCTTAGTAGATGGAGCTGTTACCATGGGTAATACTTTAACGGCTGCTGGTGCTGCTACATTTAATAATAATGTCACAGTCAATGGTACATCTGCATTGAATGGAGCACTGAACGTCTCAGGAGCTTCTTCTGTTGGCGGTGCATTAAATGTAACGGGTGCTGCAACCCTAAATAGTACTCTTGCTGTTACTGGTTCTTCTAGTCTCGCAGGATCCCTTGCTGTTCAAGGCATTTCCAACTTGAATAATGTATTGAATGTTAGTGGTGCTTCCAATCTGAATAGCTCTCTGGCTGTTGCTGGCAACTCCGTACTCTCAGGAACATTAGCAGTTGCAGGCAACTCAACCCTATCAGGAACATTAGCCTTAACAGGTGCGGCTAATCTGAATAGCACATTAGCTGTTGCCAGCAACTCCACATTAGCTGGAACATTAGCTTTAACAGGTGCTGCTAATCTGAACAGCACCTTGGCGGTTGCGGGTGCATCCAGTTTAGCAGGAGCGTTATCTGTTGAAGGCGCAACAACATTAAATAATAATGTTGTCATTAATGCACCATCTGGATCATTTATAGTTAATTCCAATTCCACGGTAAATGCTCCTCTGACTGTTTCTGGTGCGTCAGCCCTAAATAGCACATTGGCTGTTTCTGGCGCAGCCACTCTTAGCAATTCTCTAACGGTTGCTGGCGCCGCAGCTCTAAACAGCACCTTGGCTTTAACGGGCGCTGCTACACTAGGAAGTGATATAACAGTTGCAGGTGCATCCATCCTGAATAATACATTGGCAGTTAGTGGTGCCGCAACCTTAAGCAATTCCTTGGCAGTTGCTGGCGCCGCAGCTCTAAGCAGCACATTGAATGTAGCTGGTGCCGCAACCTTCCAGAACAATCTGACGGTTAATGGCAACTTGACCGTTCTCGGATCTCAGACATCCATTGATACTGTTAATTTGCAGGTCAAAGACAGTGCCATTGTTCTAGCCAATGGTAATGTAACTGATGCTATCCAAACAGGTATTCAATTGCAATATCAGCCATCTGGATCTGCAGTACAATTTGCAGGTTTAAAACGTCTTCCTGGAACGGGTCAGTTTGTATTATTTAAAAACTCAAGTATGACTATCGAGCAAGAGAACGCAGCCTCATCACCCCCTGTAAATGTATATGCTGAATTGTTAGCAGATTCTTTTGTATGTGCATCAGATAAGAACCTCAAGAAGAATATTGTTGAACTGCCCAACGCTCTGGAAAATGTCGAAAAGATGCGCGGTGTCTATCATGACTGGATTGACGAGAACCAATCTCAGGGTAAACAAATTGGTGTCATTGCTCAGGAAGTCCAGGCTGTCTATCCCGAACTAGTTCATCTCGGCGATAATGGATATTTATCTGTAAATTATCCAAAATTAACCGCTGTTTTACTGCAGTCTATTAAAGAATTGAATGGAAACATGAAAGAAATGGATGAAAAAATGATGAAGATGAATGAGACCATTGAAGAGCTAAAAGTAATGAAATTATAAATTAATATATTTTTTTAAAATATAATAAAGGTGTATTATATATCTACAAATGAAATTATAGATATATCTTATAAATAGAAAAACAAAAAATAGAAGAAATAGAAGAAATAGAAAAATTGAAAAATAATAATCTCCGATATAATTATAATGTCATTTGCTAGTAATTGGATACAGTTATCTACCCCTGTATCTAATTGGAGTCATATAGCTACGTCTGCCAATGGGAGTCATATTTCAGCATGTAATCCGTCTGGTGCTATTTTTTATTCTAGCAACTATGGTCAAACATGGGCAGAATCATCATCTCTTACTGGAGCATGGTCATCCATTGCAATGTCAGATTCTGGACAGTACCAAATTGCATCAATGAATTCAGGTGTTATATATTACTCGAGTGATTTCGGTCATGTATGGGTTGCATCCTTATCTGTTATAGGAGCATGGTCTTCTTGTGCAATGTCCTCTTCTGGTCAGAAAGCAATTGCATGTATTAATAACGGTTCTATTTATAAATCATCTGACAATGGACATACATGGACGATCATTGCAAATACAAGCTCTTTAGCATGGTCTGCTGTTGCAATGTCATCTACTGCTCTGTATCAATCAGCTACAGTCGCTGGAGGCGCAATTTATTACTCACATAATTATGGACAATCATGGATTGTATCTACATCTTCTACTCAGGATTGGACATCTATTGTAATGTCTAATGCGGGAGATAAGCAAACTGCTTGTGCAAACAATGGATATATATGGAAGTCCAGTGATTATGGTCAAACTTGGACACAGAGTAGTTCTGATTCACTTGGATGGTCAAAATTAGCCATGTCATCTTCTGGATTATATCAAGCGGGTTTAGTTGCACTTACATCATCTGGATTATATCCCTTTTCATCATTTACTTTTACTACAAATGGTGCAGTAGGAGCTCATGGTCCATCCTCATTATCATACAATACATCTACTTATTCTTGGATATCATCATATTTATCACTGCAAGCAGGTATTCAAGTATGGACTGTTCCTACAACAGGGGAATATATATTAACTGCAGCAGGTGCAGCGGCTGGAAATGGTAGATATACAGGTGGGCAAGGTGTAATTATATCAAATAGAGTTAATCTTACACAAGGTGATACTATTTATATTTTGGTAGGTCAAAAAGGTCTCGATAGTAGTAATCAAAGTAGTGGTGGCGGTGGTACATTTATATGTAAATACAATGGAGGTGGAACTACTGATCCAAACAGTTATACAAAATTACTTATTGCAGGAGGAGGCGGTGGAGCAGGTTATCATGGTGCAGGAGGTAATGCCGTTATCACTACAACAGGTGGTGTAAATACTGCCACTCCATGGAGACCTATTCCTGCAACAGGTGGTGCAGGTGGTAATATGTATAATTATGGTGCACACGCAGGTGCAGGTGGTGCTGGATTTAGTGGTAATGGAGCAGCCTTCTGGATAGCAGGTTGTAGTCAAGAACCTAGTTCTGCATTTATTTATGGAGGAACTGGTGGTAGAGATAGACCAGATTGGTCTGGATTCGAAGGTGGATTTGGTGGCGGTGGTGGTTCACAGCCAGGTAATCAAAATTGGGGTGTAGGAGGAGGTGGTGGTTATTCAGGTGGCGGTGGAGCTACTGTAACTGAACCATATTGGGTGTGGGAAAATTATGGAGCAGGAGGAGGTGGTTCTTATGATATGAATGGTGTAAATAATGATGCTACACTATCTGGATATAATTCAGGCGATGGATATGCAACTGTTGTATTTGGAGGAATTACAGGAAGCAATGTATATGTATCAACCGATACAGGTGCATCATGGACTTACATTGATAGTGCTTCTAATTATTCAGATGTAGCAATGTCTGGTTCTGGGCAATATATACTGGGAGCAACAGATGGCTCAGGGATTTATCAAGTTATATCAAGTATCCCGCAATCATATGAGACACAAAATGCAATTTTGTCCATGGAGGGTATTATAGTAGATTATGTAGATAATTCTGGATCTGCTGTATCCCAGACTCTCTCTTTTGCTAATAAAACACTATCAATAGATAGTGGGTTAAATGTTACAAGTGGCAATACTGCTCTTTCTGGAGCATTAGCTGTAGCTGGTGGTTCTACATTTAATGGAGCTCTTACTTCAGCTGGCGCTGCTACACTTAATAATACTTTAGCAGTCAGTGGTGCAGCTTCTATGGCTAGTTCTTTAACTGTTAGCGGCGCTTCCGCTCTAAATAGTACATTAGCAGTTGCTGGAGTGGTTAATTTGAATAATACGCTTACAGTTTCTAATAATTCATCCGTTGGTGGAACATTAACTGTCACGGGTGCATCCGCTCTAAATAGCACATTAGCGGTTGCTGGTGCTGCATCTCTAAATAGCTCCTTGGCTGTTTATAGTGCTTCAAATCTGAACGCCTTGAACGTTGCTGGTGCCGCTGCTCTCAGCAGCTCATTAGCGGTTACTGGTACTACAAATCTGAATAACTCTTTGAATGTAGCAGGTGCTGCAGCTCTGAATAGCTCATTAGCTGTTGCAGGCGCTTCAAATCTAAACGGCACAATGAATGTTGTGGGTGCTTCTCATCTTCGTAGCACACTCTTAGTGGATGGAGCGGTTACCATGAGTAATACTTTAACAACAACTGGTGCAACTACATTTAATAATAATGTCACAGTTAATGGTACATCTGCTTTGAATGGAGCACTCAATGTTTCAGGGGCTTCATCTGTTGGGGGTGCATTAACTGCTACTGGTGCTGCAACACTAAATAGTACTCTTGCTGCAACTGGTTCTTCTAGTCTTGCAGGATCTCTTACTGTTCAAGGCATTTCCAACTTGAATAATGTATTAAATGTTAGCGGTGCATCCAACCTGAATAGCTCTCTGGCTGTTGCTGGCAACTCCGTACTCTCAGGAACATTAGCAGTTGCAGGCAACTCAGTACTGAATAGCGCATTGACTTTAACAGGTGCTGCTAGTATGAACAGCTCATTAGCAGTTGCTGGCAACTCCATATTAGCTGGAACATTAGGCTTAACAGGTACTGCTAATCTGAATAGCACCTTGGCGGTTGCGGGTGCATCCAGTTTAGCAGGAGCGTTATCTATTGAAGGCGCAACAACACTAAATAACAATGTTGTCATTAATGCACCATCTGGATCATTTGTAGTTAATTCCAATTCTACAGTCAATGCTCCTCTGACTGTTTCTGGTTCCTCAGCCCTAAATAGCACATTGGCAGTAGCTGGTGCTGCTAGTCTAGGAAACAATATAACAGTTGCTGGCGCCGCAGCTCTAAACAGCACCTTGGCTTTAACGGGCGCTGCTACACTAGGAAGCGATATAACAGTTGCTGGAGCATCTAATTTAAACACATTAGCAGTTAGTGGCGCAGCAACCTTGAGCAATTCCTTAGCAGTAGCTGGCGCCGCAGCTCTAAGCAACACATTAACAGTAGCTGGTGCTGCAACCTTCCAGAACAATCTGACAGTTAACGGCAACTTGACCGTTCTCGGATCTCAGACATCCATTGATACTGTTAACTTGCAGGTCAAAGACAGTGCCATTGTTCTGGCTGATGGCAATGTAACAGATGCTATCCAAACAGGTATTCAGCTGCAATATCAACCCGCTGATTCTGCCATACAATTTGCTGGTTTGAAACGCCTTCCTGGAACGGGTCAGTTTGTATTATTTAAAAACTCAAGCATGACCATTGAGCAAGAGAATTCTGCCGAATCACCCTCTGTAGATGTATATGCTGAATTGTTAGCAGATTCCTTTGTATCTACATCAGATAAGAACCTCAAGAAGAATATTGTTGAACTGCCCAACACTCTAGAAAATGTCGAGAAGATGCGTGGTGTCTATCATGGCTGGATTGATGAGAACCAATCTCAGGATAAACAGATTGGTGTTATTGCTCAGGAAGTCCAAGCGGTTTATCCTGAACTAGTTCAACAAGGTGACAATGGATACTTATCGGTTAATTATCCGAAGTTAACAGCTGTTTTATTACAATCTATTAAGGAATTAAATATAAAAAAGAAGAGAATATATGGAAATATGCAGAAGATGAATGAGACCATTGAAGAACTAAAAACAATGAAATTATAAATTAAAGCAAACTTATTGTGATATAATGTATAAATAATAATACCTATTTTTAGTAAATGGCAACGGTTCCAGTATTTAATCCGTGTGTTCCTCCGCCTACACCGCTTCCTCCACCATATCCGCCAGGCTATTCTTATGGATGTTATCCTCCTATTCCTCCGCCTCCACCTTCAAATGTCCCGTGCTTACGCTTATCAGGTCCTACTGGTTTTACAGGTACATCAGGTCCTACAGGTACAACAGGTGCAACAGGTTTAACAGGTCCGCGGGGTATTGGAGGTGAAGCATCTAATACTGGTGCCACAGGTTTTACAGGTACAACAGGTCCTACTGGTTACACAGGTCCTACTGGTTACACGGGTCCTACTGGTACTACGGGTATAACAGGCCCATCGGGTCCAACAGGCTACACGGGTCCATCAGGTCCTACAGGTACAACAGGTCCCACTGGTTATACAGGTCCTACAGGTCCTACAGGGACAACTGGTCCAACGGGACCAACAGGAACAACGGGCACAACGGGCACAACGGGTCCAACAGGTTACACGGGCACAACAGGTCCAACGGGTCCAACAGGTCCAACGGGACCAACAGGTACAACAGGCACAACGGGTACAACGGGCCCCAGCGGATCAACGGGCACAACAGGCACAACGGGTTCTAGCGGATCGACAGGCCCATCAGGTCCAACGGGTACAACGGGTACAACAGGTCCTACTGGTTATACAGGTACAACGGGTACAACAGGCTCTACAGGTACAACAGGTCCATCAGGTCCAACGGGTCCGCAAGGCATTCAAGGTATTGCTGGTTCGTACAAAAATTTTACACTGTTATTGAATTATTCAGGTGGTTCCAGTATAAGTGGAGTGCGTGTCTCACCAGGTCTTTTTGGACCCTCTTCATTTGGTACATTGCGATTAGGTGGTGATTTTACATCAAATCAAGGAACAGATTTAGTATTTTCAGGTCAGCCTACACTTACATTAAATAATACAACATATCCATTTTTAACTGGAATATTCATTTCCGGTTATAACACGGTTGGATCATGGCAACCAATCCCACCCATCAATATTGGCCAGAATGTAGTGAATTATAGAGTTACTGCCGACTATTCGTTATCAATGTATCTGCCGCTTGGCTACATCAATGGAGGAAATGTAACAGTTTACCCTTCTGGAATAAATGCGGGATATTTAGTATCTATTACTTTATTTTATTTATAAAATGTGCGTATTATAAAATGTGCGTATTATAAAAAACTATGTATTATATAAATGGCAAAGGCTTGTATGCGACCCTACTATGCTCTTGGTCTACTAGTTGCGGGAATTGTTCTACTGTATTTGTATATACAGAATGTTGAGGCGTTTGTACAAGTACCTACATTTAATAAAAAACAAATTACACTTGCACCTGGATCAAAAAAAGTTAGTATTTATCTGTATCAAAAATCAGATGGATCTTTATCATTTAAATCATCTACTGATTCTGCATTTTCTGCTAAAAATGTAATATGCGCAATAAATAAATGCACCATAAATATGACTAATACATTAAATGATTATGCAATTTATGGGTATCAAAATAATTGTAAGAAATGCATAATGAATATTACTGGTAATGCAGCTTGCCCTGTTGATAAACTTCTTACATATACATCTGATGAATCTAATAAGTGCTGGAATCTAGCGTATAGTGGTGTTGCTCTATTAATTAATAACAAAGAATACCCATCTAAAGTAGTATCTAATATTTTAAGTACAAAAGCATCATTTACTACATTACCTCAAAAATTTACATCATTATCTATAACTGGTTTATCAGTTGGAAATGTTCAAACTACACCCTCAAATATTGATAAAAATGGTGCAAATATTTGCATTGATTTATCAATTTCATAAATAATCATATGTATATTTATTCTATATAATATAATTCTATTATATAGAACAAATGGCAACATATATTGCACCGCCAAAGTCTCTCATATTCTCTATGCATAATTTTAGGAGAAGTCTGTTCTACGGTTATATTAACGATACAACATTGACTGTCACCCAATTTGATGCTAGTGATTTGGAAGGACTTACGCTTGGAGCAACAGTTGCAGGTATTGGTGTAACCTTAGGAACCTATGTTACTGCAGTAGTAAATGCAAATACATTTACAGTATCATCATCGCAAACAGTAGGATCTAGTGGTGCACCTATTACACTATCTGCAATCCCAACTAGTCTACAATCTGTACAATCAGGTCTACAATCAAATGAATACCTTATTCGCGGTTCATTAAGTGGTCTTGAAAATTTTTCTGCATTAGTTTATAATCCTGGAAGACAAACTGCAGTGAATTATTATGATGCATATAATGTTGCAGTAAATGACTGGATTGCAAACAATTCATTAGGATTTACTTGGACAATTGTAAGAATTTATTCCGTCATGGATGCAGGTATTAATAATTCTGGAGTAATCCCTGCTACTGGGCCATCTGCTATTTTCTATGCAAAAATGGTAGATATTGATAATTATAATGCAGGTATAGACTCTTCTGGGCAATTTAATGGTGCACCCGTTTTTCCAGATAGTACTTCTATTTTATTTACTCTTGACCAAGATGGATATCCCATTTTTACACCGAGTAATACATTCAATTTGGATCCCAATTTTGCGGCGAATGTGCATGGACGTTTTCAAGCACTTAATATTAAAAAACAGTACGTTAGCATTCGTCAAACAGGTGCAGCTGCTACATTTCGTGTAGGAGACCCTATTTATTTGGATCCTCTAACAGGACTATTTAAAATATCCTATAATACTGGTAATGGAGACATTGTAAGCACAACAATCGGTATTGTATCTAGTGTAAACATACCTACAGCGAATGACTTTACATTCAATCCTTTTGGAGACTATAGAGCAGCAAATGAAGTAGAACCCCTCGGTGTTACAGGCCCTGTAGGTACATTTTTTTACATTAAACAGCAGGGCGTAGCTCCTGGTGACTCTCGATACACTTCTATCAGACCTGATAATTATCCATATCCTGTTTATCAAGTTATTGATCCTGCAGGTGATGCTGTCCTTTTATCATTTCATAATAATGCAGGTACAACAGGTCCTACAGGAACCACTGGACCCACGGGTCCTACAGGATCGACAGGATCCACTGGACCCAGTGGATCAACAGGTCCTACAGGTCATACAGGTTCTACAGGCACAACAGGACCCAGTGGAACAACTGGTACAACGGGTCCCACAGGTACAACGGGTCCTACTGGTCCTACAGGTAACACGGGTCAAACAGGTCCTAGCGGAACAACAGGAGCAACAGGTCAAACAGGTCCTAGCGGTCAAACAGGTCCTAGCGGTCAAACAGGTCCTAGCGGTCAAACAGGTCCCAGCGGATCAACAGGTCAAACGGGCCCCACGGGTCAAACAGGTCCCAGTGGAACAACGGGTCCAACAGGTCCTAGCGGTTCTACAGGTACAACTGGTCCCACGGGTCAAACAGGTACAACGGGTCCTACAGGTCCTAGCGGTCAAACAGGTCAAACAGGTCCCAGTGGAACAACAGGTCCCACGGGTCAAACAGGTCCTTTAGGAACAGGTCCAACAGGTCCCACGGGTCAAACGGGTCAAACAGGTCCTTTAGGAACAGGTCCTATCGGTCCAACAGGTGCATATGGTCCAACAGGTGCTGGTGGTGCACTTGGTAATTATATAACTCTTTACAGTACTTCATCGCAAAGTAGTTTTAATACAGCAAAAGCAATTACATTTAATAATATAGTCGGAAATCAAGGATTTACACAAGTTGGTACACAGATTTATGCAGGATATGGAGGTGTATATGAAATACAATTCTTAGGTCAATTGCAACAGTTACAGACTACTCAAGAGGCAATGACTGTATGGTTTCGTGTTAATAACCAAGATATTCCCTATTCTTCCTTCACAACTTCTATGAAAAACCCACCTGTAATTGTTATGCCCGCTACATGTACTACTACGCTTACATTAAATCAAGGAGATTATTTAGAAGTATACGCAAGATGTTCAGGAGGAAATAACACGACATTTCAAGCCATTAGTAATTCTGGTATACCCAATAATCCATCTGCTTTTCTATCCGTGCGTCAAGTAATGCATACATTATTGGGACCTAGTGGAACCACAGGACCTACTGGTTACACTGGACCTAGTGGAACCACAGGACCCACTGGTTTTGCGGATCGTTTTATAACACGTACTATTCAACCTTATGTACTTAATCCTCAGATAGGTGCATCACTTACTATCTATGTTGGAATTAATTTAGCATATATTATGGGAAATAGCGTTATAGTTGTTTCAAGTACTAGTTTATATAATTACTTTGAAGGTAGTGTATTTTGCTATAATTTTGATACTGGTTTAATGTGTATTTATAATATACAAAATATACATGGTACTTTTACTGATCAAAATGTAGTTTACAATGTGAATTTAGATGGTATCGATGGTCCTACAGGTACAACTGGTACAACGGGTCCAACAGGTCCAACAGGTCCAACAGGTCCTACAGGTCCTACTGGTGAAACAGGTGAAACAGGTACAACTGGTGAAACAGGAACCACAGGTACAACAGGTACAACAGGTACAACAGGTACAACGGGTACAACTGGTACAACTGGTACCACTGGTATCACGGGTACAACTGGCCCTACTGGTACAACGGGTACAACTGGCCCTACTGGAACAACGGGAACGACAGGTACAACAGGAACAACAGGAACCACAGGAACGACAGGTACAACGGGTACAACGGGAACGACGGGTACAACTGGTACAACGGGTACCACGGGAACAACAGGTACAACGGGAACAACAGGTACAACGGGAACAACGGGAACAACAGGTACCACAGGAACAACTGGTACCACGGGAACAACAGGAACAACGGGTCCTACTGGAACCACGGGTACAACAGGTACAACTGGAACCACAGGTACAACTGGTACAACAGGTCCTACTGGTGAAACAGGTACAACGGGTACAACAGGAACCACTGGTACAACGGGTACAACTGGTACAACTGGAACCACAGGTACAACTGGTACAACGGGTACAACTGGAACAACGGGTACAACAGGTCCTACTGGAACCACGGGAACAACTGGTACTACTGGAACAACTGGTCCTACTGGAACAACGGGAACAACTGGCCCTACTGGTACTACAGGTACAACAGGAACCACGGGAACAACTGGTACAACTGGTCCTACTGGTACAACAGGTACAACGGGAACAACAGGTACAACGGGTACAACTGGTATCACGGGTACAACTGGCCCTACTGGAACAACTGGTACCACAGGAACAACTGGTCCTACTGGTACAACTGGTGAAACAGGAACAACTGGTACCACTGGTACCACGGGTACAACTGGTATCACGGGAACAACTGGCCCTACTGGTCCTACTGGAACAACAGGTCCTACTGGTACAACTGGTACAACAGGAACAACGGGCCCTACAGGAACCACAGGAACAACAGGTACAACGGGTACAACTGGTATCACGGGTACGACTGGTCCTACTGGAACCACGGGTACAACGGGTACAACTGGTACAACTGGTATAACGGGTACAACTGGTCCCACGGGTCAAACAGGAACAACAGGAACGACAGGAACAACTGGTATCACGGGAACAACTGGTCCTACTGGTACCACGGGAACCACGGGAACAACAGGCACAACTGGTATCACAGGTACAACTGGTCCTACTGGTACAACTGGTGAAACAGGAACCACAGGAACAACGGGTACAACTGGTACAACTGGTCCTACTGGTACCACGGGAACAACTGGTACAACTGGTACAACAGGTATTACAGGTACAACTGGTCCCACAGGAACCACTGGTACAACGGGTATAACGGGTACAACTGGTATCACAGGAACAACTGGTCCTACTGGAACAACGGGAACAACAGGTCCCAGCGGATCAACAGGAACCACGGGTACAACGGGTCCCACGGGTACCACAGGAACCACAGGAACAACTGGTACAACTGGTATTACAGGTACAACTGGTCCCACTGGAACAACAGGAACAACAGGAACAACAGGCACAACTGGCATCACAGGAACAACGGGTCCCACTGGTGACACAGGAACCACTGGTACAACTGGTACAACTGGTATCACAGGTACAACTGGCCCCACTGGTACAACTGGTACAACGGGAACAACGGGTACAACTGGTATCACAGGTACAACTGGTCCCACAGGAACAACGGGAACAACGGGTACAACTGGTACAACTGGTATCACAGGAACCACTGGTCCCAGCGGATCGACAGGAACAACTGGTCCCAGCGGATCAACGGGTACAACTGGAACAACGGGTCCCACGGGAACCACAGGAACCACAGGAACAACGGGAACAACTGGTATCACGGGAACAACTGGCCCTACAGGAACCACTGGTACCACAGGTACAACTGGTACAACTGGTCCCAGCGGATCAACTGGCCCTACTGGTGACACAGGAACCACAGGAACCACAGGTACAACAGGTATCACGGGTACAACAGGCCCTACAGGAACGACAGGAACCACAGGTACAACAGGAACAACGGGTACAACAGGAACAACAGGTCCCACTGGAACCACTGGTACAACAGGTACAACGGGTACAACAGGTATCACGGGAACAACTGGTCCTACTGGTACCACGGGAACCACGGGAACAACAGGCACAACTGGCATCACAGGAACAACTGGTCCCACTGGAACCACAGGTACAACGGGTACAACAGGTCCCACAGGAACCACAGGAACCACAGGAACGACGGGAACCACAGGAACCACGGGAACAACGGGTACAACTGGTATTACAGGAACAACTGGTCCCACGGGAACAACTGGTCCCAGCGGATCGACAGGTACCACGGGCCCCAGCGGTACAACGGGCCCTACAGGTGAAACTGGTACAACTGGTACAACGGGTACAACAGGAACAACGGGTACAACGGGAACCACGGGTACAACTGGTCCCAGCGGATCGACAGGAACAACAGGAACCACAGGAACCACAGGTCCCACTGGAACCACTGGAACGACGGGTACAACTGGTCCCACAGGAACAACTGGAACCACTGGTCCCACAGGAACCACAGGTACAACAGGAACAACTGGAACCACAGGAACAACAGGTCCCACAGGAACAACAGGAGCAACTGGTACCACAGGAACCACAGGACCCAGCGGAACAACAGGAACAACAGGTACAACGGGTCCTACTGGAACAACTGGAACCACTGGACCTAGCGGAACAACTGGACCCAGCGGATCGACGGGAACCACAGGAACAACTGGTCCCACTGGTACAACTGGTACAACTGGATCAACGGGAACCACAGGAACCACGGGGCCCACAGGAACAACGGGAACAACGGGAACAACGGGTCCTAGCGGATCGACAGGTCCTACAGGTACAACAGGATCCACAGGAACCACTGGACCCAGCGGAACAACTGGTCCCACAGGTACAACGGGAACAACAGGCCCCAGCGGATCGACAGGAACCACTGGAGCAACAGGTACAACTGGTCCCAGCGGATCGACAGGAACCACTGGAGCAACAGGAACAACTGGTCCCACAGGTACAACTGGTACTACTGGTCCTAGCGGATCGACTGGTACAACTGGTCCTACTGGATCAACAGGTCCCACTGGAACCAGCGGATCGACGGGTACAACTGGTCCCACTGGAACCAGTGGCTCAACTGGTTCTAGCGGATCGACGGGTACAACTGGTCCCAGCGGATCGACAGGTCCCACTGGAACCACTGGCTCAACTGGTTCTAGCGGATCGACAGGAACAACGGGAACAACAGGTCCTACAGGTCCTACTGGTGAAACAGGTCCTACAGGAATAACAGGTCCAACTGGTTATGCTGATAAATTCAATACTAGTACAACTTCAAATGTATTATTAACTCCTGTTCTAAATGGCACTGTATCAATTTCGGTTGGAGCTCAATTAGCATATATTCAAGGAAATAGTGTTTTAGTCATTTCAAGTGTAAATGCAAATAATCGTTTTGAAGGTATGGTATCTTCTTATAATTTTGTTACAGGTGCAATTATAATCATGAATATTCAACAAATCTTTGGAGATTTTACTAATAGTATAATATACAATGTAAATCTTGATGGTATTGATGGTCCTACTGGTCTAACAGGTCCAACTGGTGTTACTGGTCCAACTGCCTATGCTGATCGTTTTAATACTAGTACAATGTCATCTGTAGTTATTGCTCCAGTGCTGAATGGTTCTATTACATTAACGGTTGCAAAGAGTCTTGCATACATGAAAGGTAACAGTGTAATTGTTATTTCTCAGAGTGATCCTGATACGCATTGTGAAGGTTTTGTAGATTCATATGGATATCTTACTGGTACTCTAATTATCAATAAAGTTCAACAAATCTTTGGTAATTTTACACCGTCTATGGTTTATAATGTAAATCTCGATGGTATTGATGGCCCTACAGGCCCTACTGGTACAACTGGGGCCACAGGAACCACTGGATCCAGCGGATCAACAGGTACCACAGGAGCAACGGGAGCCACTGGACCCAGCGGATCGACGGGAACAAGCGGAACCACGGGTACAACGGGTCCTACAGGAACCACTGGAACAACGGGTCCTACAGGAGTAACAGGAACCACTGGAACCACGGGAACAACTGGGTCCAGTGGTTCAACTGGATCCAGCGGAACAACTGGTACCACAGGTACAACGGGTACAACAGGTACCACGGGAACCACCGGTACAACGGGAACTACGGGTCCTACAGGCATCACGGGAACAACAGGTACCACGGGAACCACGGGTTCTACAGGAACCACAGGAACCACAGGTTCTACAGGAACCACAGGAACCACAGGACCCACTGGAACAACGGGACAAACAGGAACCACAGGAACCACGGGTCCTACAGGAACAACGGGACAAACAGGAACAACTGGTACCACGGGACCCACAGGAACAACTGGTCCCACGGGAACCACAGGTACAACGGGACCCACAGGAACCACAGGACCCACAGGAACGACAGGTACAACGGGACAAACAGGAACCACGGGAACAACAGGAACAACTGGAACAACTGGAACAACAGGTACAACTGGAACCACGGGACCCACGGGAACAACAGGAACAACAGGAACAACAGGAACAACAGGTACAACTGGAACCACGGGACCCACAGGAACAACAGGAACAACGGGACAAACAGGAACAACAGGAACAACAGGAACAACAGGTCCCACGGGAACAACGGGTCCAACAGGAACCACTGGACCCACAGGAACAACAGGACCCACAGGAACAACAGGTCCCACGGGAACAACGGGTCCCACAGGAACAACGGGTCCCACAGGAACCACAGGAACCACGGGTCCTACAGGAACAACGGGTCCCACAGGAACAACGGGTCCTACAGGAACCACGGGTACAACTGGTCCTACAGGTACAACAGGTACCACAGGTACAACAGGTACCACGGGAACAACGGGAACAACTGGTCCCAGCGGATCTACAGGTACAACAGGTCCTAGCGGAACGACGGGACCCACTGGAACAACAGGTACAACAGGTCCTACTGGTTACACTGGAACAACAGGTACAACAGGTACAACAGGTCCTACTGGAACAACTGGTACCACGGGAACAACAGGTACCACTGGTCCTAGCGGATCGACGGGTCCTACTGGTTACACTGGAACAACTGGTACAACTGGTACAACAGGTCCTACGGGTACAACGGGTACCACGGGAACCACAGGTACAACTGGTCCTAGCGGATCGACGGGTACAACTGGTCCTACTGGTACAACGGGCCCCAGCGGATCGACAGGAACCACGGGAACCACAGGAACAACTGGTCCTACAGGCACTACTGGTCCTAGCGGATCGACTGGTACAACTGGTCCTAGCGGATCGACGGGTACAACTGGTCCTACAGGCACAACTGGCCCTACTGGTACAACTGGTCCTAGCGGATCGACAGGAACAACAGGAACAACTGGTACAACAGGTACAACTGGTCCTAGCGGAACGACAGGCACAACTGGCCCTACTGGTACAACTGGCACAACGGGTCCCAGCGGATCGACAGGAACAACAGGTACCACAGGTCCCACAGGAGCAACAGGAACAACTGGTACCACAGGTCCCACAGGAGCAACAGGAACCACGGGTACAACGGGAATCACAGGTACAACGGGTCCTACTGGTACAACGGGTACAACGGGTACTACAGGCACAACGGGTCCCAGCGGAACAACTGGAACAACTGGTACAACAGGAACAACAGGTCCTAGCGGATCAACGGGTACGACAGGAACAACAGGAACAACAGGTACAACGGGAGCAACAGGAACAACTGGTACCACGGGAGCAACAGGAACAACTGGTCCTACAGGTACAACTGGTCCTAGCGGATCGACTGGACCCAGCGGAACCACAGGTTCAACGGGTACAACTGGCCCAACAGGTACCACTGGTATAACTGGTACAACAGGTCCTACAGGAACAACTGGCCCAACAGGTACCACGGGAACAACTGGTCCAACAGGTACCACGGGAACCACAGGTACAACTGGTCCTAGCGGATCGACAGGAACAACTGGTCCTACAGGAACAACTGGTACAACGGGTACTACAGGTCCTACAGGAGCAACGGGTCCCAGTGGAACAACTGGTACAACTGGTACAACGGGTACTACAGGTCCTAGCGGAACCACAGGTACAACGGGTACAACAGGTTCCACGGGAACCAGTGGAGCAACGGGCACAACGGGTACAACGGGTCCAACAGGAACCACTGGTCCTACAGGAGCAACAGGCCCAACAGGAACCACTGGAGTAACGGGCACAACAGGTTCCACGGGAACCACGGGAACCACTGGAGCAACGGGTACAACAGGAGCCACGGGAACCACGGGAACCACTGGACCCAGCGGAGCAACAGGAACCACAGGTACAACGGGTTCTACAGGTACAACGGGAACCACAGGTACCACGGGTACCACGGGTACCACAGGAACCACGGGAACCACGGGAACCACGGGTCCTACAGGAACAACGGGTCCCACTGGTACAACGGGAACAACAGGTACAACTGGTATCACAGGTACTACAGGTCCTACAGGTACCACGGGAACCACAGGAACAACAGGGACCAGCGGAACAACGGGTCCCAGTGGATCAACTGGTCCCAGCGGATCAACGGGTACCACTGGAGCAACGGGAACAACTGGACCTAGCGGATCGACAGGTTCCACAGGTACAACAGGTCCTAGCGGAGCAACAGGAACCACAGGTGCAACAGGAACAACTGGAACAACAGGTACCACAGGTGCAACAGGTACAACGGGTACCACTGGACCTAGTGGAACAACAGGAACCACAGGTACAACGGGTACAACAGGCACAACGGGCTCCACAGGAACCACGGGAACCACAGGAACAACAGGTCCTACAGGAGCAACAGGAGCAACAGGAACCACAGGTACAACGGGCCCCAGCGGAACAACAGGAACCACAGGTTCTACAGGCACAACTGGCTCAACAGGAACCACAGGAACCACTGGTCCTACAGGAGCAACAGGCTCAACAGGAACCACAGGAACCACTGGTCCTACAGGTTACACTGGTCCTACAGGTTACACGGGTCCTACAGGAGCAACGGGCCCTACAGGAACAACAGGTCCAACTGGTTACACGGGTCCTACAGGTTCTACAGGCACAACAGGTCCTACAGGTGCAACAGGTTCAACTGGTCCTACAGGAACCACTGGACCCAGTGGAACCACAGGCACAACAGGAACAACGGGTCCCACAGGTCCTACAGGATACACGGGTACAACTGGCCCCAGTGGAACAACAGGAACCACGGGTCCTACAGGACCAACAGGATACACGGGTTCAACAGGTGCTACAGGACATGCAGCAGTATACAATACGCAAACGACTACTGCCATTCCTCTTACAGTAAATACAATTGTTTCACCGATTGGGTTTGTAGTTGAAAAGAATCTTGCATATATCACGGGCAATGGTGTGCTTATTATTGGTGTAGCAAACCCCACAAATCGGTTTGAAGGTACTGTAGTATCTTATAATCCAGGTACAGGTGCTATATTAATTGCAGATCCTGTTAATATTAAAGGTACTTTTACTCAAGGTAATGATTTCTATAATTTATCACTCAATGGTATTGATGGAGCTACAGGTCCTAGTGGTTTAACGGGGCCTACTGGCCCTCAGCAGGCTGCTTCGCCATTATCAGTTGTTTCATACTATTTAGGAACAAATCAGACAATTCTAACGAATAATGATACGCCTATTCAATTTGATACATTCGATGCATCCAATTCATATGGTGTAATGAATGGATCATACAATACAAGTACATATAAATTTACAAATACAACTGGTAGAACATCTCTCTATTTTATTACTGCTGCGATATATACAGGTAGCGCATATTTACAAACAGTATTTAAGATTGTTAAAAATAATAGTACTGTATTTGCAGTATCTGCAATTAATACTGAAGCAGCTGGTTCTACCTCTGCAGTTGTAGTATTAAATCCAAATGATTATTTTCAAGTTATCTATGCTCAAGAAAGCGGATCTACACAATCTCTATTATCGGCGGGCAATTTGACACGTTTGACAATTACACAATTGGATAATGTAATGGGTCAAACTGGTCCTACAGGAACAACGGGAACTACTGGAACCACGGGCCCCAGCGGATCAACAGGTCCCACAGGAACAACAGGTCCCACAGGAACAACAGGAGCAACAGGTCCAACGGGTCGTGCTGGGTCAAATGGAACATCTGGTGGTCTTACATTTTACTTGAATTATAGCACTGGAAATTCTACTACTCCATTGACTGCAACTCAGCTTCAAACAATTACAGGACAGCCTATGCAGGCGCCTTCAAGTATTTCATATAATCCTACACAGACTACATCTGTCAGTTTATTATCACAGACACCCAATTTAGCATTACCGCAAACTACAATTACATTTACTACACCTGCTTCAAATAATAATGTACCCATTGTACAATTTGAAGTTGCTACAAATACAATTTCACCTGATGGTAGTCCCACTACTATTATTCGGCCTGGTATTTTTGAGTTGAATTTGTATGGAAAAGCTGATAATAATAATGATGTCAATAATCTTGGAATGCAATATTATTTATTGGGTAAAAATAATGGAAATTATACTAATTTAGTGGCAAATGGGTCAGATTTAATGTTCTTTTATCAACACCTGACTCCTGCTCAATTAACTATGAATTTGTATATTGCAAATCCAATTGATATTAGTGCATATACTTCATTGCACATTGTAATAACTTCGCGTAATATTAATAGTACTAGTCATGTTGGTCATATTTACTTCCAGAGTTCAAATACGTATTCTCATCTTCATACTACGTTTGGAGTTCCTGGTGTAACGGGTCCAACTGGTTCGACGGGTTCTACAGGGACCACTGGTCCTACTGGAACCACGGGAACAACTGGTACAACTGGACCCAGCGGAACAACTGGACCCAGCGGAACCACAGGTACAACTGGTCCTACTGGAGCCAGCGGAACAACTGGACCTAGCGGAACCACAGGAACCACAGGTACAACTGGTCCTACAGGAGCCACTGGACCCAGCGGAACAACTGGAACAACAGGAACCACGGGAACCACGGGAACAACTGGAACAACTGGACCCAGCGGAACAACTGGACCCAGCGGAACAACTGGACCCAGCGGAACAAC
>Ga0209190_1000323_pt1 | contig 35105 bp, 52 predicted proteins | sample M_140205_XF_Meta_FD_187315 | JGI IMG/M metagenome (GOLD analysis project Ga0209190, IMG submission 187315) | Freshwater microbial communities from Lake Montjoie, Canada to study carbon cycling - M_140205_XF_MetaG (SPAdes) (version 2) | ecosystem: Environmental > Aquatic > Freshwater > Lake...
CCTATATCGCTCCGTTTCGAAGCCAGGCTAAATCCGTGGCGTGGGACTATCTAAAGCACTTCTCGGCTACCTCGGCGGCCAGCACGAACGAGTCTGAGCTGACGGTCGACATGATCAACGGCTCGAAGGTGCGTTTGTTTGGCGCAGACAACGCTGATTCGATGCGCGGGCTGGGCTTTGACGGTATCTTCATGGATGAATACGGCGACTTCAAACCGTCTGTTTGGGGCAATGTCATCCGGCCGGCGCTCTCCGACCGGCAAGGCTGGGCGGTGTTTGGTGGCACGCCAAAAGGTAAAAACCAGTTCTGGGAGATCAAGCAGACTGCTGAACGGTTGCTGGATGACTGGTTCCTGTTGCAGCTGCCGGCCAGCAAGTCAGGGCTGCTGCCCGATGGGGAGCTTGCGGCGGCGAGGGCGCAGCTCTCAAAAGACCAGTACGATCAAGAATATGAGATTTCATTTGAAGCAAGCATCTTAGGGGCGTTTTACGGCACAGAGATGCGCGAGGCGACCGAGGCGGGCAGGATCTGCCAGGTCGACTACCAGCCAGAGGTGCAGGTGGATACGGCGTGGGATCTCGGCAAGCGGGACGACACCGCGGTTTGGTGGTATCAGGTCATCAGAAACGAAATCCACGTAATTGACTATTTTGCGGTATCTGGCGCCGAAATTTCAGATCTGGCCGCTGTGGTCACCGGCAAGCCTTACCGCTACGGAAAACACTACTTGCCGCACGACGCCAAAGCCAGAACGCTAGCTTCAAGTAGGTCGACCATTGAGCAGCTGGCTGACCACTTGGGCATCAACAACATGGCGATTGTGCCAAGTTTGAGCGTGCAGGACGGCATCCAGGCGGTGCGCGTAATGCTGCGGCAGACATGGTTTGACGCTGAACGGTGCGACGAAGGCATCGAGGCGCTGCGCCAGTATCAGCGCGAGTATGACGAGGACAAGAAGGCGTTTAGACAGACGCCGCGGCATGATTGGTGCTCGCATCCGGCCGACGCTATGCGCATGCTGGCCATTGCGTGGCGCGCAGAGCCGACCGTCAAAGCGCCGGATGTGGTCAAGCCGCTAATGGTCGGTCCGGAAAATACGGTTACATTGAATGACATGTGGGCAACCGCAAAATCAAGGAGCAAGAGATTATGAGTGGCGTATCGAATCCTTATCGGTATCAGTATGAGCACGTTGCGGCAAGTTCTACCGCGCAAGTCTTGGGTGGCACAGGCGCAAAAGGCGACTATTTGCACCGCATTGTTTGCACCGTGAGCACATCTGCCACCGGCAACGTGCAAATCGTTGATGGTTCGGGAACAGGCATCCTGACGCATACCATCCTTCCAGCGCTTGCAGGTACGGGCGTGAACGTCTACAACGTCGAGCTGAACGCGGTTTCCGCTGACGGCGCATGGAAGATTACAACCGGCGCAGGTGTCGAAGTAATGGCGGTCGGGATCTTCAGCGCGTGATTGCCTGCGTCTTAAAGTCGGGCGGTGACTTCCTGCCAGCGCACGTTTACGCGTTGCAGGACATGTGCGCGCAATTCCTGCCGGCCGAGGAGTTCATCTGCCTAACCGACATGGAGCTCGACTGCCCGACGCTGGCGCTTGACCACGACTGGCCTGGATGGTGGTCGAAAATCGAGCTATTCCGGCTGCCGAGCGCGCTCTACATGGATCTCGACACCGTTCTGGTGAGCGACTGCACAGAGATGTTAGAGGCCGCCAGGCCGCACGACTTTGTGATCATGCGCGACGTCTACCGCGGCAAAGCGGATCCGCGCGCGATGCAATCCAGCCTGATGTGGTGGTCAAAACCGCACAAGTTCATTTACGACGCATTCAAGGCGGGCGACCGCTACTGCGAAGGGGGTGATCAGGTCTATCTAGAGTGGGCGCTGGCTGGCCGGCTGGTCAAATACTGGCAGGACATTACGCCCGGCATCAAGTCGTTCAAGGCCGACATACTGCCGAACGGCGTGCAGGCCGAGGATCGTCTAATCGCGTTTCACGGCAAGCCGAGGCCGTGGGAGCAGACTCGGGTGGCGTATGCGACTGCATGAGGGCTGGGCGGTTCCTGACGCTGACCAGTGCTGCATTCAGGCAGCGCTGGCCGAGGTGTGCGACTTGGGCGCTAGTCTGGATCTGTGCCGGGAGTTTAGGACTGCGATACAGGCCGGCGGCAACATGGGCGTCTATCCAATGGCGCTCGCGCAGAAGTTCCAGCGCGTCTACACCGTCGAGCCGGACTCAGCAAATTACGAGGCGCTGGCCATCAATACCGTCAACCAGCCGCGGGTGATCATCCGCAGGGCTGCCTTTGGGCAGGACCACGGCAAGGCGGCGATAGACCAGATATACCCGGACAACGCCGGCGCGCACCAGATCAAAGAGGGCGCTGAGTTTGACGTCCTGCCGATTGACAGCCTGGGCGTCACCGACTGCGACCTGTTGCAGCTCGATGTTGAGGGTTCGGAGCACTTGGCCATTTTGGGCGCCATCTCAACCATCGAGGCGAGCTGGCCGGTGATTACGCTGGAGCTCAAAGGGCTGGGCGAGCGATACGGATTTACAGACGAGGACACGATCAACCTACTGGCCGACATGGGTTACAAGATTGCCGACCGGGTTAACAGGGATGTGATATTCACAAAATGAGCGCAGCCTGGACACGAAAAGAAGGAAAAAACCCTGCCGGTGGACTAAACGCCGCAGGCCGAGCCAGTTACAAAGCCGAGACTGGCGGCACGCTCAAGGCGCCAGTCTCGGCAGGAGACAACCCGCGCCGCGCCAGTTTCCTCGCTCGCATGGGCGGTATGCCGGGACCGATGGAAAAGAACGGCGAGCCGACGCGCTTGGCGCTTGCGCTGCGGGCGTGGGGCGCGAGCAGCAAGGCAGATGCCAAGAGTAAAGCCGCAGCAATCAGCGAAAGAAACAAATAATGGCTGAACCCAATAGGCTTGCGGCGGCGCTGAGTTACGAGCAAGACCGTCCGGCGTTTGGCAACCCTAGCATGCTGGAGCAGGGACGCAAGATGCGCGAACGAAAGCAGGACGAGCAGGTAGACCGGTCTGCTCAAAATGTAAAAAGCGACCTGCTGGCCAGAGCTTTGATGTATCGCTATAACCCGGAAACGCTGACCGGGCTGACTGACACGCCGGGACCGCAAACGCTAGACGAAGCTGCTGGACTGGATCCGAGAGTAGACCGCAGCACGTTCCTGCCGTATTCCCAAAAAGAAGGAATGCACGTTCCTGCTGTTGTGGCCGATGTTATGAAACTGGCGACCGCATCGAATCCGCAATACTCCAACCTGATGCAGCCGGAAGAAGCGATGCCGCTGGCGACCAACATGATGGGCGGCGGGATTGCGACGTCTAGACTGGCTCCAGCGCCTGCGGGGTCGTTGGGGATGAATGTGTGGCATGGAACGCCACACCGTTTCCCGCCGACTGCAAAAAACCCGCTGGGCGAGTTTGATCCGACGAAGATCGGGACGGGCGAAGGGGCGCAGGCTTACGGGGTTGGGGCTGGTTATTTGGCAGAACATCCGGAAGTGGCGAGGGGGTATCAAAGAAAACTTGCCGATTCTCACAAACCAAATGTTGTTGATTCCAATTTGCAGAATTTGTATCAGAAAACCGGAGATTGGACTGCTGCTGTTGACGAACAAATGAAACGCATTTATGACACGCCTGCGGCTAAAGCGAAGATGCGTGAATCGTTGATTAAGCAGGGCGCTCCGACTAACGTAGAAGGTGGCGCGTTATATAAAGTTGATTTACCCGATGAACACATCGCCAAGATGCTGGACTGGGATAAGCCGCTGAGTCAGCAGCCGCAGTTAAAGCAGGCGCTCGACAAGTTCACTCAGGAATACGGGATTGTTAAGCCTTCCCCAGAGATGACAGGAAAACAGTATTACCAATCCATCGAAAACTATATCGGCGGATCGTCTGCCGAGGGCGTCAAACGCAATGTTTCGCAGGACGTTTCTGGATTGCTCAAGCAATACGGCATCCCCGGCATCCGTTACCTAGACCAAGTCTCACGCGGCGCAGGACAAGGTACAAGCAACTTCGTCGTGTTTGACCCCGCGCACATGAACATCATAGGACGAGAATAAATGGAACCAACCAGCACCGGCGTCGACAAGTGGCTGAACATCATCAGCCAATACGACAACGAATTTAAAAAGTGGGAAGCCCGCAGCGCGAAGATTGTCAAACGCTACCGCGACGACAACCGCAGCCAGCACACGAACGAAACCGCTAAATTCAACATCCTGTGGTCAAACGTGCAGACGCTAATCCCCGCGGTCTACGCCAAGCTGCCCAAAGCGGTGGCACAGCGTCGGTTTGGCGACAACGATCCGGTCGGCCGCGTGGCTGGCCAGCTGATCGAGCGCGCACTGGACTTTGAGATCGAGCACTATCCCGACTTCCGGTCGACTATGAAACACGCGGTTGAGGATCGGTTTCTTGGTGGTCGCGGGACTGCATGGGTGCGCTACGAGCCGCATGTCAGGCAGCTGGGCATTCCAGAGGACGGGTTGCAGGTTACGGAGGATGTCGAGAATGAGGCAGCCGAAGGCCAGACGCCCAAAGGCGCGCCGAAAACAGAAAGTCAGGACTACACGGCAGGCGAGGAGCCTCAAGAAGAAATCGAGTATGAGTGCGCCCCGACTGATTACGTTTACTGGAAGGATTTCGGCCACAGCGTTGCGCGCACCTGGGAGGAAGTAACCTGCGTCTGGCGCTGGGTTTACATGACCAGAGATGCGCTGACCGAGCGTTTTGGCGCCAAGATGGCTAAACAGATCCCGCTGGACTCAGGCGCCGAAACGCTGGCGACCTATGGACAGAGCACGAAAGAGCGCACGAGGGCGAAGATTTGCGAGCTGTGGGACAAGGAAACGGGCAAGGTTTACTGGCTGTCGAAGAATTGCCCGAAGATTATTGACGAGCGCGACGATCCGCTGGAGCTCGACCAGTTCTTCCCCTGCGCGCAACCCCTTTACAGCACCACCACCAGCGACAGCCTAATTCCTGTGCCGGATTTTGTGATCTACCAGGACCAGGCGAACGAGCTTGATATTCTGTCCGACAGAATTGACGGGCTGGTCAAAGCATTGCGGATCCGCGGTGTCTACGACGCCAGCCAGCCGGCGCTGCAACGGCTGCTGACCGAGGGCGACAACAATACGCTGATCCCGGTCGACAAATGGATGGCATTCTCAGAGAAGGGCGGGTTGAAAGGCAGCATCGACATCCTGCCGATCGACATGCTGGCCAGCGCATTGATTAACTGCTATCGCGCGCGCGAGGACATAAAAGGCCAGATTTACGAGATTACCGGCATCAGCGACATCATCCGAGGCCAGAGTGCAGCCAGCGAAACCGCGACCGCACAGCAGATTAAAGGCCAATATGCCGGGCTCCGGCTGCGCTCGATGCAGGAGGAGGTGGCGCTGTTTGCCAGCGAGCTGATCCGGCTAAAAGCGCAGGTTATCTGCACAAAATTCCAGCCGCAGACGATCCTGCTCTACGCCGCTGCCGGCCAGATGAGCCCTGAGGATCAGGCAATGATCCCGCAGGCCATTGAGCTCATGCAGGACAACCCGTTGCGAAACTTCCGCATCGAGGTCGATTCCGACAGCCTGGTGCAGCTCGACGAGCAACAAAACAAAAAGGACCGGGTCGAATTCATTACGGCGTTTGGCGGGCTGTTGCGCGAGGCGTTGCCGGTTGGCCAGTCCTCGCCGGAGCTCATCCCGATGCTGGTCGAGGTAATGAAGTTTGGCATCAGCGGATTCAAGCAGGCCAAACCGATAGAGGGCACGCTTGATTCTGCGCTCGACCAACTGAAAGAAAAACAGAAGCAAGCCGCGGCCAATCCCCAGCCTGCACCGCCGAATCCTGAAATGATGCAGATTCAGGCGACGCAGCAGCTGGAACAGGCCAAGATGCAAGCGACCGCGCAATCCGACCAGATGCGGGCGCAGGCCGACATGCAAGCAGCGCAGATGAAAGCACAGCTTGACAGCCAGATTGCCCAGGCGAAGATCGAGGGCGAGATGCAGCTGGCGCAGATGCAGGCGCAGATTGAAGACCAGACAATGCGCCACGGCATGGAAATGAAGGCGCAGGAGGTCAAATCCGTTGATGACTTCAACCGCTGGAAGTCAGAGCTTGAGGCGGCGACTAAAATCATGGTTGCGCGCATAGGTGCGAATCCCGGCGTTGATCTGCAAACCGCGGAAGCGGCGCAGGCGGCATCTGACCGGGTGGCGCAGGAGCTGGGCGCCGGGGTGTCTAATGCGCTCAACCAAGTGACCGTCCTGCACGCTGACATGGCCAACAAGCACGACGAATCGCTTCAACAGGTAAAGCAAGCGCTGTCTGCATTGATGGCGCCTAAACGCATTGTGCGCGGTCCTGATGGGCGCGCCGTTGGGGTTGAGATTGCACAGTGAACGGCGGCTGGGACACAGGCACCTGGGACGATGCGACATGGGACTATGTAAGCCAGATTGTCGAATTTGACACGCACGACGGCGACTATCTTAAAAAGAAGTTTGCAAAAGAGGTAGCCGACGCAGCCAGACGCAAGGCCGAGATTGTTTACGCATTTGAGCGAATAGTAGAAGGCAGGCCGGAGGCGGCGGCAGAGATTGCCAAGCCGTTTATGGAAAAGATGGCCAGCACTGAACCGGCAATAGATTACGACCGGATGTTGGCCGATTTAGACAGAGTGCAGCGGATATGGGATCTGCACCTTGAATTAGACGACGAGGACGTTTTAGCGTTGATATGAGAAAAACCTACATTCAGATCGACGGCCAGCTGGTCGAGAAGTCAGATTATTACGCAGATCCGGTGGCGCCGATCATCATGCCGGACATTCAGCCTTATCAAAGCATGGCCGATGGCAGCATGATTACCAGCCGCAGCCAGCACCGGGATCACCTGCGGCAGCACAACTGCATCGAGATCGGCAACGAAAAGATGGAAACCAAGCCGACGCAAGGAAAAGACACGCGCCGAGAGGTTTTGAGGGAGCAAGTGGCCAACATGACGCACGACCAGGCTAACCGCGTGATGGCCAAGCTGCGCGACGATATTCGTTTTACCCGTAGTTAAACCCCCACAGGGAGTAATAATGTCCGACCTAAATGAGATTGTGCCGGTAGAAAACTCCGATTCACGCCGTGAGATGCTTTCCCAGCAATTTGACGAAGTTGCAGAAGCGACGCCGGAGCCAGTAAAGGCCGAACCGGCAAAGGCTGAAAAGCCGCGGGATGAGGCTGGCAAGTATGCCAAACCTGCGCCACAAGTAAAGGCAGAGCCCACCGAGCCGGTGGAGGAGCCGCTGTGGAAACGGCCGCCGGCCAGCTGGAAAAAAGATTACCACGAGGACTGGAAAACCGCTCCAGCGCGCATTCAGGAGTATGCCTGGCAGCGTGAAAACGAGATGAAAGCCGGGGTTGAGCCGCTGATCTCAAAAGCCCAGTTTGCCGACCAGATGCAGGAGGTGCTTAACCCTTACATGACCACCATTCAGGGGCTGGGTATTGACGCGCCGGGCGCGGTCAAGGCTCTGATGGAGGCCGATCACGCGCTGCGCTACAGTAATCCGCAGGAAAAACGTCAATATTTTGCTAGACTTGCACAATCTTACGGAGTAAATTTATCCGACATGGGTGACCAGCCACAACTGGCGCCGACTGATCCGACCATTTACGCACTGCAAAACGAGCTAAATTCCGTTCGTGGCGAAGTACAGGGATGGAAGCAGGCACAGGAACAGCAGCAGAATCAGGCGCTTTTGGGTGAGATTAATAGTTTCAGCCAGAAGGCCGAGTATTTTGAAGAAGCGCGGCCGGTAATGATCCAGCTCCTACAGAGCGGTGTGGCCAGCGACTTAGACGACGCGTATCAGAAAGCACTACGCTTAGATCCGAACCTTTTTGAGAGTGTCCAAGCCAGCAAACAAGCTGAAGCGGACGCGGCAAAAAGAGCGGCAGCAAATAAAGCTGCCAAGTCGGCCCGAGCGGCAGCGGTGAGCGTGCGAGGATCCACACCCGGAACCGTTACGAATACCAAAGCGCAAGATCGTCGGGCTTTGCTTGCCGAGCAATTCGACAACATGAGCGACCGACTCTGATTATTTTTTTAAGGAGCTTTAATTATGGCTTTTGCCAATAGCTCGATCAGCGACATCATTGCGACCAATATTCAAAGTCGTAGCGGTGAGCTGGCCGACAACGTAACAAACAACAACGCGCTTCTGCGCCGGCTGAAAGAACGCGGAAACGTGAAAACGTTCTCTGGCGGTAACGTCATCCTGCAAGAGGTTATGTACAACGACAGCACGACCAATAACACCAATAGTTATTCAGGGTTGACTTCTAGCCCCTCTGTTTATTTGCATTAAGCAAGTTTACAAAGCAAATGGGATGAATTCGGTGAAAACCTTTAACCGTAAGCAAGTTAAAGATAATACCGAGCCAAGCTGTATATGTAAGGCGAAAGCCTGAGGGATACAGAAGGTGTAACGACTAGGTTCCGAGCGAAAGCGGTAATGAACCCACGAGCTTCCCACCCGAAAGGGATGATATAGTCTGAACAATATGGTGACATATTGAAGTTTAGGATAAAGAGCCTAAACGTTAACAAAATTGATGAAGTGCTTAACGTTTCACAAAACAGCCCCATCTCGGCGGCGCAGTTTGGTATAACTCAGTACGCTGCTGCGGTATCGATCAGCGGCCTGGAAATGATTCAGAACAGCGGCAAGGAAGCGATTATCGACCTGCTCGACGGTCGCATGAGCGTGGCCGAAGCGCAGATGGGGAACCGTATTTCTGGCGATATCTATCTGGATGGCACAGGGAACAGCGGAAAAAACATCACCGGGCTTGCAGCGATGGTCCCGGATGCTCCGACCTCTGGTACGTATGGTGGCATTAACCGCGCCAGCTATTCGTTCTGGCAGTCGGTTGCTTACTCCGGCGTGACGAACGGCGGCGCGGCTACTACGGCATCCAACATCCAGCAGTATATGGATTCGGTTGCTGTGCAGCTGATTCGCGGAACCGACAAACCGGATCTGATCGTTGCTGACAATAACTACTATCGTCTGTATCTGCAATCGCTGCAATCCATTCAGCGCATTTCGGATTCAGGCAGCTCAATGGCTGGTGCTGGTTTTGCCTCGCTTAAGTATTATGGCGCAGGCATGGCATCCGACGTTGTGCTCGATGGCGGTATCGGTGCGGCTGCGACGGCGAATCACATGTGGTTCCTAAACACTAAATATGCGTTTTTTAGGCCCCACGTTGATCGGAACTTTGTTCCGATTGGCGGAGAACGGCAAGCCGTCAATCAAGACGCGATTGTAAAATTGATCGGCTGGGCGGGCAATCTTTGCTCCAGCGGCCCGCAATTTTGCGGCGTGCTGATCGCCTAAGGAGAATATAAAATGGCCTATACTTACGTAGAAAATCAAGCCGGTCTGTTGCAAGTTGCAGCAATTGACACCGGCGTAACCTCGCCTAGCGGCGTTTCGACTGGCAGCGCTGCTGTCATTCCGACGCCGCCGAACGTCCTCGGTAAGATCGTGCGTGCTGACGATCCGACCTACGGCGAGGGCGAGTTCATCCTGCTGGTTGGCGTTGCTTCAACGGTGGTCGGCTCGTTGGTGAGCTACAACGCGACGACTTACCAAACGGTACTTGTTCCGAATACTGGTAACCAGGCTTGTCCGGTAGCGGTTGCTATGTCGGTTAACCTGGCTGGCACGTTCGGCTGGTATCAAATTGCTGGTAATGCGGTAGTTAAGAAAACGGCAGTTGCGGTTACGCCGCAAGTGACGCTGTTCCTGTCTGCTACTGCCGGCCGCGTTAAGGTTCTTGCTTCTGCGGGTCTGCAGCTTCTTGGCGCCCGTTCGGCTAACCTGGCAACGATTGCCTCGACCGTTTCGACGGTTACGGTAACGATCAACCGTCCGCACCTTCAAGGTCAGATCACGTAATAATGGTCGAAGCCATATTAGATGTAGTTGGCAACACATCCCCCAGCGTAATGCTGGGGAATGTGGGGCTGTCTTGCAAAAGGCAGCTTTCTTGGTTCGACTTCGACGGGGAGCCAAATCAGGAAAGCATTTGTATCGTTGGCGGTGCGCCGAGTCTAAATGAGTCGGTGCAACAGCTGATGATCCGACACCAAAATGGCGCCAAAGTCTGGACGGTCAACGGTTCTTACGACTGGTTGCTTGCCCGCGGCATCGTGCCCGATGGGCATGTCATGCTAGACGCCAGGCCGGAAAATGTGCGATTCCTAAAGAATCCTAAACTGGAAACGCAGTTTTACATTGCCAGCCAGTGTGATCCCTGCATATTTGACGCGCTAAACGGCTTTAACGTCGATCTGGTGCACGTACAGACCGAAGGGGTCTACGAGTATCTGGAAAGCGAGCGCGAGCGCCCTGTGCATCTGATGGGCGGGTTTACGACGGTCGGCATGTTGGCGATGATTTTGGCGAAGCTAAAAGGCTATCGGCAGATCTACTTGTTCGGCATGGATTCCAGCTATTCCGAGGGCGAGCACCACGTTTACAAGCAAGAATCAAACGACGGCGAGAACGTAATAACGGCAACCATTCACGAAACGAAATACCAGGCGGCGCCGTGGATGTGCCAGCAGGTGCGGGACTTTCAAAACCTTGCCCGCGAGTTTGCGCAGGAAGATGTTGTAATTGAGGTCTGCGGTCCCGGTTTATTGCATGCAATGGCGAAAGCCATGTCTTATCCACTAACTCAAAGGATTTAAAATGGCTATCCCTTCACGCGTTCAGGCATCCGGCAATTCCGGTCTTGCGACTACCAGCATCTGCGGCGATGGCGCGACCGGCTTGGTGGCCGTAGGCTCTACCATTGCTGACGCGCTGCAACTGTCAGCGGTTTGGAACACGATCACCACCAGCTCGGCGTCGACCGGCGTTATTCTGCCGCCGACCGAAGTAGGCGCTATGGTTGGCATCCGCAACGATTCCGGTCAGACGGTTACCGTTTACCCAAAATCAGGTTCAACGATCAATGCGGCTGCGTCTAATTTGTCTGTTGCAACGGCGAAAACCGTTATCCTGTTTGCGACCAGCGCGACGACCTGGGCATCGGTTACGACCGCGTAATGACCATTCCTTCGAGGGTAATGGGAGCAGGGGCTACGTCCCTGATGACCGTTGCCGTCTGCGGTGATGGTGTTGATGGGTTGACCGCGGTAGGGTCGACGAGGGCTGACGCGCTGCAACTGACGCGTGTTTACAACTCTGTTGATACCGCGGCTGCCGGAACTGGCGTATTGCTACCTCCCACACAAATGGGGGCGACAATATTTATTGCCAATTCCGGCGCCAACACGATCAAGGTTTATCCGTATGACACAGGATCGACGATCAATCAAACGACGTCGGCTTCGATTGTTAGCAATTTCAGCGGTATATTTTTTGCAGTATCTGCCACAAAGTGGTACAGCCTGACAGGCGCAAGAACTTAATCCCCACAGGAGAAGAAAAATGTCTTTAGACAGTGATGTTCACAACGCTGATTCGCATCTGCATGTTGAGTTTTACGTCAACGATCAGAAACCGTATAAGGATCGTCCGACGCCGTTCGTGCGGATTATCGTGCCGGGCGACAAGACGAACATCGTTGACCAGCCGGTGAGAGAGGATCATAAAGAACGGTTCCCGCGCCAGTGGCTGTATTTTCAAATGCAAAGCGGCGACGGTCCGGTTATTGGCACACTGCTAGAGCAATGGAACACGGACGATGACGAGGGCTTCAACCAGCATCAGATGGCCGAACTCCAGATCCTTAAATTTCAAACCGTTGAGCAGGTAGCAACGGCGTCCGACAGCCAGCTGCAACGCATCGGCATGGGCGGGGCTGGATTGAGAGACAGAGCACGCGCTTATCTGGCGAGAAAAAACCAATCCGCGAACACTACCGAGCTGGAAACCACGCGGCGCGAGCTTAATGAGCTACGCGACCAGATGGCGATGCTGATGGAAACCCGCAAGCCCGGAAGGCCGCGTAAAGAGGCGTAAATATGTCGAGCACAATGCTTCAGTTAGTGCAGCAGGTCACGAACGAATTAGGCGTATCAACGCCTGTTTCGGTCGCTGGCAACACGAATCAAGACGTTATCCAGATCCTTGCGCTAATGAACGCGACCGGATACGAGCTGCTGCGCCGACACAACTGGCGTGCGATGACCAAGCAAAACGCTTTTTATACCGAGTATCTGACCACGACCGGCAACTGGACGACCGCGGCGCGCACGATCACCGGCATTCCGACGACCGCGGGGCTGGACACGACCTATCAAGTGCAAGGCTCTGGAATCAACCAGAACACGTTTATAGCGTCTGTAGACAGTTTGACGCAGGTTACAGTCAATCAGGACTTTGCAGCCGCTGGCGGCACGTCCGCAGCAGCCTATTTCCAAAAAATGAAGTATGACCTGCCGAGCGATTACGAGGCGCTTGTGCCGCGCACGATGTGGGATAAGTCAAAGCATTGGGAAATGCTTGGCCCTGAAGATGCTCAACAGTGGGAATGGCTGTTGTCGGGTTACATCTCGACCGGCCCGCGGATCCGCTGGCGCCTGCTTGGTTCATACTTTCAAATCTGGCCGGGCACCTCGGCGGCCGAGTATTTAGGGTTTGAATACCGCAGCAACGGCTGGGCTAATTCTGCGGCCGGCGTGGCCAAGACCAGCTTTACGGTTGACACCGACACGACGATATACCCTGACCGGCTAATTGTTTTGTCGACTAAGCTCAAGTATTTTGAGGCCAAAGGCTTCGACACTACGGCGATGTATCGCAATTATATGTATGAGCTTGAAGCGGCGATGGCGCTCGATATGTCCTCTGCCAATCTGAGTTTTGCGCCGCGGCCTGGCACTGTGCTGATCGGCTACGACAACATACCAGACAGCGGGTATGGCCCGAACTAGCCGAGCGCTAGTGCAGCAGACTGCTGCGCGGGTGGCATCTATCCCAGCGCCGGTCGGCGGCTGGAATGCGCGGGATTCCATTGCAAACATGGAGCCCATCGACGCCTACCAGCTGACAAACTATTTTCCCGGCGTGAGCAATTTGGTCTTGCGCGGCGGCTATGAGAACTGGGCAACGGGCATCAGCGGGCAAGTGCAAACTTTAGTCAATTACTCGTCAGGAGCCGCTGACAAACTGTTTGCTTGGGCTGGCAACTCTATCTATGACGCCACAACGCAAGGCGCTGTTGGCGCTGCGGTTAAGACCGGCCTGACAAATGCCAAGTGGGAGCATATCAACGTCACAACCGCGGCGGGCAGTTATCTTTACTGCGTGAACGGTGTTGATGCTCCGCTGCTTTACGATAATTCTACATGGGCAAGCATTACCGGCATTTCAACAATTGCGATCACCGGCGTGACCACCACGACGTTGAGCAACATATCGCTGTTTAAAAATCGCGTCTGGTTTATTCAGAAAGACACACTCAAGGCATGGTATCTGCCGACTGGTGCTGTAGGCGGCGCAGCGCAGGTTCTAGACATGAGCCAAATAGCCAAATACGGCGGCACGCTAGTTGATCTGGACACCTGGACGCTGGATGCGGGTTATGGCGCCGACGACAACCTGGTGTTTGTAACCAGCAACGGTGAGGTCATCGTCTGGCGCGGCACAGATCCGTCGAGCGATGCCACGTGGGCACTGGCCGGCGTCTGGAAGCTGGGCTCCCCGGTCGGCAGCCGTTGCATGATGAAATACTCCGGCGACCTGTTGATAATCACTCTGGACGGACTGCTGCCGCTGGCATCTGCGTTGCAGAGCTCCCGATTGGATCCGCGGGTGGCTTTGAGCAATAAGATTCAAGGTGCAATTACCACGGCGACGGTTAATTACGGGTCAAATTTTGGGTGGGAAATACTGTATTCATCAAAAAATAACGCGCTGTGGATTAATGTGCCGGTTGCAGAAGGGCAGCAACAGCAGTATGTGATGAACAACATTACAAAGGCTTGGTGCAACTTCACAGGCTGGAATGCGAACTGTTGGGAAACTTTTAACGACGATCCGTATTTCGGTGGCAACGGCGTTGTCGGCAAAGCGTGGGACAACGGTTATGTCGACGGCACTGCAAACATTCAAACGACCGTTTTGCAGGCGTTTAATTACTTTGAGAGCCGCGGCGTAAAGAAATATTTTACTAGGGCTCGGCCGAGCATATTTACCGATGGGGTTCCTGCTGTTTTTGTCGGCATGAACGTCGATTTTAATACCGCTGACACCACCGCCAGCCTGTCATTCTCTCCGACCGCTGTCGGGCTGTGGGACGCGTCTGTATGGGATACAGGTCTATGGGGCGCCGGGCTCCAGATCACAAACAATTGGCAGGGCATTACTGGCATCGGCTATTGCGGCGGGATTCAGCTAAAAAGCAGCAGCGCCGGGTTGCAGATTGAGTGGGCAGCCACGGACATTGTGTTTCAGACCGGATGGGCTGGAATATAGCGTCCGGTGCCGATGTTGGGCACTGGGTTGCCAAACGTGTAGACGGTGGCTTTTTTGAGGGCAGGGCAACGGCAATAGGGTTAAAGCGAGATGATGAGATTATTGCAGGGGTCATGTATGAGAACTGGAACCATAAGACCATCTGGTGCCATTTTGCTATCGAAGGGCAGCTGACTCCGGCCTACCTGGCGGCGATCTTTGATTATCCGTTTAACATTTGCCAAGTAGAAAAGATCATAGTTCCGGTTGGATCTGATAACGAACAAAGCGCAAAAGTGGTGACGAACATGGGATTTACGGAAGAAGGCCGGATTAAAGAAGGGCGCCCGCATGGCGACATTGTGTTTTACACGCTGCGCCGCGACGACTGCCGGTTTTTAGGTCAACGATATAGCAAAAGGATTAATCATGGGTAAATCCGCACCGGCTGCACCAGCACCGCCAGACTATACCGGCGCCGCGACAGCGCAGGGCGCCGCCAACGAGGCCACGGCTCGCCTGCAAGGGCGCTTGAACAATCCCAACGTCAGCGGTCCACTTGGTGGCCAGACGGTTACTTTTGGCACAAACGACCAGCCGACGATCACGCAAACGCTGACGCCTGACGCGCTAGCCGCTTTGCAGGCTCAACAGCGAGTGCAGAAGTCGCTGGCTAACCTGGGCGAGCAGGGCATTGGAACCGCGCAAACTGCTCTGGCTACGCCGTTCTCGCCAAACAGCCCGGCATTGCAGACCAGTATTGATACGTCCAATCTGGCCAGGATGCCGGTCAATGCTGGAACGACCGGGCAGGAAGCGATCATGGCGCGTCTGCAACCGCAGATCGAGCGCATGGACGCGCAGACTCGCACGAGGCTGGCTAATCAAGGGCTCGTGCCGGGTGGTGAGGCTTATTCCAACGCGATGCGGGACGTTAATCAGCAAAAAAACGACATGCTGTCGCAAGCGGCATTGTCCGGCATTGGTCTGGATACCGGCGCCAGAACGCAAGGATTTAATGAAGCAAGTGCGCAGATGGGCGCGCAGAACGCAGCCCAGCAGGCCGAGCTGCAGCGCCAGTCATTCCTGCGCCAGCAGCCGCTAAATGAAATCACCGGGTTGATGTCAGGCTCGCAGATTCAGATGCCGCAATTCCAGGGCTACCAGCCGACCAATATCGCACCGGCGCCAATATTTGCCGGAGCCCAAGCGGCTGGCCAGTCGGCTATGGATGCTTACGGTATCCAATCGGCAAACGCCAATGCCGCAAACGCTGGGTTGTACGGGGCGTTAGGAACGGCTGGCGGGTTGGCTGGCAAATACTTTTTTGGTTGACCATAGGGCGCTCACATGAACTCAATGTTTAATTTCAACCCTGACGAAAAGCGCGTGCAGCTCGCTGCGCTCCTGCAAGACCCGACGCAGCCATACCGCAAATATAGCGGCCCGCTGGGCGCTGGACCATCAGCTGGGGGCGGGATGAGTAGCGACATAATGAAAATGCTGATGCAAGACAAGCCTAGAAAAGCGCCGGTCGTAGAAAAATCTACGCAATACGATCCGAATTCACAGAACTTCACGCCGTCGAATTACTAGAGGCTCCAAATGGCCGAAGCAAACAAATTATTTAGCTTTACCCTGCCTAGCCCATACCAGGCTGAGTTGGCAAAGATCGCTGACCAGCAACGCATGGCAGAGATGCTGCAAACGCAGTCACAGGCTCCGATAGAGCGTTTTAGCTATAAAGGCATAGAGGCGCGCACACCTGCAACGGCAGGGCTGGCAAAGCTGCTACAGGGCTTTGGCGGGGCATACTTTCAGAAGCAAGCAAGGGAGCAGGAAAAGGCGCTGGGTGAGAAGTATCGTGCCGAACAATCTGCTGATTTTACTAATTTGGCGAAAATGCTATCTGCGCCCGCCGTTGCGGGTTCTGCCGCCGTTCCTGAAACAATTGCGGCGCCGCCGACATTTGCTGTTGATGATGAGGGACAACCGATGCCCGGTATTTCTGCCGCGCCTGCTGTGCCGGCCGTTGCGGCTCGCCGGGCTGGACAGATTGACCCTGAAATGATTGGGCAATTTAAAACGCCGGAAACGCAACAAATGGCGATGGCGCAACTGTTGGCTCAGATTGGGCCAGAAAAATTAACGGAAGTTGGTAAAGGGGGAAGCCTTTTTAGTCAAAAACAAGGAAAAGTTGTATTTACGGCGCCAGCTGAAAAAGAATTTGGTACGACGCCGCAATACGAAAAAGATGCCACAAGCCCAACTGGTTATGTTTCGGTGTTATATGGGAAAAATGGCGAGCGCAAGGTAGTGGGGCCCGCGGATCCAATGAATCAATTTACTACCGGAACCGTTGACGCTGCGCTAAAACGCGATATGGATATGTATCAGTTTGGCAATTTGTCGGCAGATCAGCGTGCTTCACTTGGTATAAGGCTTACGCAAGCTGGTGTAGATGTGGCCAAGTTAAATTATGAAACCGGACAAGGGCCGGCGCGGCAACCTGGATTGCCTATTAATGCGCCAGTTCCTAATTTTGGCGTGCAAACGCCCCCAGCGGTAATACCTGGTCAGCCTGGTCAGCCTGTTGGCCAGCCTGTGCCGTCTGCCGTTGCGCCGACTATGCAGCGTTCTGCTCGCATTGGCATGGCGCCAGCTCGGCCTGCTCAACCTGCGGCGCCAGCGTTTGCGCCTAATGCTGTTGGGCCTAACGGACAAATTGTGCAAACCGCTGCCGGCGCCGTTCAATTGACTGGAAAAGAACGCCAAAGATTGGCAGGCGCGGCAATTGAATCACAACAAAATAAAGAACAAAAAATGGCTGGTTTTGGTGATGCAATTGCCGAAGCTAGACAAATATTAACTGGCACAGATCCGTTGACCGGAAATGCCGGAACTAAACCATTACCGACCGCAAGCGGGGTTGGCAGTTTGGTCGATTATCTTGGCAATCTTGGCGGTGTGGCGCCAAGAGGTCAAAACGAAGCAAAACGCCTTGAAGTGGTTGCCGGGATATTGACATCAAAAGTTCCCCGCATGGAAGGCCCGCAATCTGATAAAGACGTTGAGCTTTATAAAAAAATGGCTGGCGATGCTGGAAATTCTGGATTGCCAATTAGCACAAGGCTTTCTGCTTTAGATACCATGCAAAAATTGTTTTCTAAATATGAAAGATTAAACCCCAACACGCCTGAATCAAATCAACCAGCGAGAGAAAATCAACCCGGTAGATATAAGGTAGATTTCTAATGGCTTACGAGATTGAAACAAAAGACGGCATTGTTATTAGAAATATTCCAGATAACATTAAGCCTGATGATCCTATCTTAAAAGCAAAGGTCACCAATGCCAGACAAGCCCGGTTGGCAGAACAGGGTGCTACTGGTGAACAACTATCAGCGGCCGGCATTAATCCGACCGAAGGGATGGGAACCGGGCAACGGTTCTTAGCTGGTGCCGGTAAGGCGTTTTCCGATATTGGGCAGGGCGTTGGGCAGCTCGTGGGCGCTGTTCCGCAGTCTGCCATTGATGAAACCGCAAGGCTGGATAAACCGTTAATGAACACTGGCGCCGGCATGACCGGCAATCTTGTTGGCAATGTGGCCGCACTGGCGCCAACGATGATGATACCGGGTGCCAACACAATGGTGGGCGCCACAATTGGCGGCGGGTTGTTGGGTGCCGCGCAGCCAGTCGAAACTGGACAATCAAGAACGCAGAACATCGGAACAGGCGCACTAGGCGGCGCATTGGGGCAGGGTGCTGCTAATGTAATTGGCCGCGTTATCCGTCCGGTTCAATCACAGCTTACGCCAGAAATATCTGCGCTTGCCTCTAAAGCGGAAAATGTTTACAACATTCCGTTAACGGCAGCAGACAAAACAGGCTCAAAACCGTTAAAAATTATTGAATCAGTTTTAGACCAATTGCCTTTAACCGCGGATCGCCAGGCGTTGGCAAAAGAATTGCAACGATCTGCGTTTAATAAGGTTGCGCTTGAAACGATTGGAGAATCTAGCACCAAAGCAACACCGGAATTGCTAAACGCAGCACGCACAAGAATCGGGCAATCTTTTAATGATTTATCTGGCAGAAACACAGTAACGCTGGCCGATGATTTTCTTGATTCATTGGTAAACATTGAAAGCGGCATCAATCCATTTACCAAGCCCGCAGTGCGAGAGGCGGTTGATAAAGGTCTTGATCTTGCAACGCAGAAAACCATCAGCGGCAAAGATTATCAGAAAATCAGATCAACACTTGGCAAGCAAGCAAACGATGCGTTTGCCTCCGGCAATAGTGAACTGGGTCAGGCTTTAAAATCGCTTAAAACGGGCATTGATGATGCGGCCACTTCTTCCATTTCGGCGGCTGATAAGGACGCATGGAAAACAGCCAGACAACAATGGCAGGCTTTGAAGGTTGTTGAAAAGGCTGCGGCGCCAACTTCTGCCGATGCGGTAGCCGGTAACGTATCACCGGCAAAACTGGCGCAGGCGTTAATGTCTGTTGACAAAAAAGGCTTTACATACGGCACCAGCAATCAAACTTTGGGCGATATTGCTAGAATTGGTCAGGCTTTTGTTAAAGAGCAGATTCCAAATTCAGGAACGGCGCAACGCAGTTTTTATCAAAAAATGATGAATAATCCAATTACCGCGGTATTGGAAGGCGGCGTGGGTGGCCTGTCTGTGCCAATGCAAAGAGTTATGCAAAGCAGGGCAGGTCAGGCATATTTAGGTCAAGGGCCGGTATCTGAAAGAACGCTGGCGCTTGCAAGGAAATTGCGCGAGGGCGCGGGAATTGTTGGCGGCGCCGCTTTACCGAGTTATGCGGAACAATAGAATTCTTTTTATTTTGCCTTCAGGCATCCATTTAATAACGCCAAAACGGACAGGCAATAGAATGCCCACAATAAACAGAAAAAAAACAAACGGTTTTATGGCTGCGGCTAAAGCGAACATTTTTGGAGTATATCATTTATGAGTTACAACGGCAGTGGCACATTTAACATCAACTCGGCGGGTCAGCCCGTCGTTTCCGGCACCGTCATCAGCTCGACGGCCTTTAACGCGCTAACCAGCGATCTGGCGACCGGGCTGTCGACTGCGCTGACTAAGGACGGGCAGACCACGCCAACAGCCAATATTACGCTTGGTGGTTACAAGATCACCAACCTGGCGGCGGCGACATTGGCAGCGGACGCGGTGCGGTTCAGTCAGCTGCAAGCGGGGTCTACAAGCACCTACATTACCGCGGCCGGCGCTGACACGATCACCGGCACCGTCAGCCCGACGTTAACCGCTTACACCACAGGCCAGCAGTTCTCTTTCGTTGCGGCCGGCACCAACACGACCGCGGTTACGCTGAATATTGACGGCGTGGGCGCCAAAGCGGTTACAAGGGCGGGCACGACAGCCCTGGCCGCGGGCGACATTCTGACCGGCCAGGTGGCGCTCGTAGAGTATGACGGCACGCAGTTCCAACTGCTTGATCCTAACGCTTTCACCAATCTGCGGGTGTCTGGCACGCTGGGCGTTACCGGGGTGACTACGCATACGGGCGCAACCACAATGTCGGCTGCGCTCACTTACGGCGGCGTGACGCTAACAAACGCAGTCACCGGCACTGGCAAGATGGTGCTGGATACCAGCCCAACGGTTAACAATCCAACCGTCACAAATTACGTTGAATCTGTGGTTGCAATAGGAACGGTAACAAGTTCATCTACTTTGGCGCTGACAAACGGAACGGTACAAACCGCAACATTGACCGCTTCCACCGCTTGCACTTTTACAATGCCAACTGCTACGGCGGGTAAATCCTTTGTGCTTTTGCTTAAACAAGCGGCGGCCACCGGCAACGGAACTGCAACATTTACTTCCGTAAAATGGGGAACTGCTGGTGCGCCGACGATTACCGCAACCGCTGGCAAGATGGATATGCTTACCTTTATTGCCGACGGCACAAACTGGTATGGTTCAATTGCTCAAGGGTATACGCCATAATGTTTGCCTCTAAAAACTTTTTTCTGGCAAACGCGGGTACTAATGTAACGCCAACGGTTGACTATTTAATTGTTGCTGGTGGCGGGGGTGGTACTGGTGGATTTGGCGGCGGAGGCGGTGCCGGGGGATTACTAACAGGTAATGTAGGTGTTTCTGCGGGCACTCCATACACTGTAACCGTTGGCGGTGGTGGTGCTGGACTTGGTAGTGGAACTATAGGAACTGCAACCAACGGTAGTAATTCTTTAATTGGCACATTGGTAAATGGTAGTACCGGCGCGGTAGGTGGCGGCGGGGGTGGAGAGACACAAGCTGGCGCAAGCGGAGGGTCTGGCGGCGGTAGTTCAAATTCCGTTTCAAGCGCCGCTTTAGGTACGTCAGGTCAAGGAAATAATGGCGGGGTTAGTAATCCAACTATAGTCGCTGGGGCTGGTGGCGGTGGTGCAGGTTCTGTAGGTGCGGACTCAACCGGAACTTTTGCAAGCCAAGTGGCAGGCAATGGAGGTTCAGGGCTTTCATCTTCTATATCTGGATCATCGGTTACTTACGCTGGTGGTGGCGGTGGCGGTAATTATGTCGCTGGTGGTGGTGGTGGTAGTTCCGGTACAGGAGGTTCAGGCGGCGGTGGGAATGGTAGCAATAGTGGCGCTGGGGCAAATGGAACTACAAATTTAGGTGGCGGCGGCGGCGGCGGCGCTTACGCAAGTGCAACTCATTACACGGGCGGCTCCGGCGGTTCAGGCATTGTAATTATTCGGTATGCCGACACCTATCCCGCAGCAGCGTCAACAACCGGATCTCCGACAATAACCGTTGCGGGTGGATACCGGGTCTATAAATGGACTGGTTTAGGGAGCGTTACATTTTGAGCCACTTTGCCAAAATAGAAAACGGCATAGTCACGCAAGTGATTGTGGTTAGCAATGCGGATACTGCAAACGCTGAAGGCGTTGAGCTTGAGCATATCGGCGCTGCGTTCTGTGAGCGTTTGCTGGGCGGTGACTGGAAGCAGACAAGCTATCACGGCAACATCCGCAAGAACTACGCCGGTATCGGTTACGCTTACGATGCGGTGCGTGACGCGTTTATCGCTCCGCAACCGTTTCCGTCGTGGGTTCTGAATGAGCAAACCTGCCAGTGGGGAGCGCCTGTTCCGATGCCGACCGATGGCAAACGGTATGCATGGGATGAGGATGCAAAAGCATGGGTTGAGGCTTGATGGAAAACCAGCACCTAATAAACGCTTTACTTGGCGGCGGTTTTACCGTCCTTGGCTGGTTTGCGCGAGAACTGTGGGCGGCGGTCAAGGAACTAAAAACCGATCTTTCAAAGCTGCGCGAAGAATTGCCAAGAGAATACGTTATTCGGACTGAATACCGCGAGGACATCCGGGACATAAAAGCGATGCTGGCAAAGATATTTGAGAAGCTAGAGGCCAAGGTAGACAAATGAATCCGCTGCTTCTGTCCGGATTATTTGACCTGGGAAAGGGTCTAATTGATCGGCTGTTCCCGGATCCTGCGGCTAAAGCGGCGGCGCAGCTGGAGCTGCTCAAGATGCAGCAGAACGGTGATCTCGCCCATCTTGCGGCTGAGACTGATCTGGCAAAACTCCAGATCCAAACCAACATCGAGGAAGCCAAAAGCACTAACTGGTTTGTGGCGGGGTGGCGTCCGGCTATCGGCTGGGTGTGCGGCGCCGGGCTGGCCTACGCTGCGCTGGTCGAGCCGTTCGCCCGGTTTGCGGCCAAAGTCTGGTTTGGCTATACCGGCGAGTTTCCGGTCATCAACAGCGACCTGACCATGCAGATCCTAATGGGCATGTTGGGGCTTGGCGCCATGCGCTCGGTCGAGAAGGTCAAGGGCGCCGAAGGCAAGCGGTGAAAGAAAAGCTGACATTTGTTGTGACGGTCATGGTCAGCTTTACGCTGTGCATTGTAATCGTCGGAATGGTGTGTGCATTGTGCGTTGGCTTGTTCGACAAAGAGGTGAACAACGAGGACATTTTCAAATTGCTGGCCCCCGCGTTTCAGACCATCATCGGCGGGTTTATCGGACTGCTGGCAGGAATAAAATTCTCAAACTCAAGCGAGGGCAACGATGTTAAGTAACTTCCCCGCGTCACTGGCGCTTGTGTTGAAGGCAGAGGGCGGCTTCGTCAATCATCCGCGTGACCCCGGCGGCATGACCAACCTCGGCGTAACGCGCAATGTCTGGCGGGAATGGGTAAAGCGCGACGTTGATGAGGCAGAAATGCGTAGCCTTACGCCTGAGAAGGTAATGCCGCTCTACAAGACGAAATATTGGGATGCCTGCAAGTGCGACGAATTGCCTTTAGGAGTTGATTACGCGGTATTTGATTTTGCGGTGAACGCGGGTGTTAGCAGAGCATCAAAAACCATGCAAACGGCGCTAGGCACCGCTGCCGACGGCATTGTCGGGCCGGCAACAATCGGCGTGGCGGTCAACGCCGATCCTGACCACTTCCTAGAAAAATTCAGCGCGGCAAAAGAGCACTTTTACCGTGGCTTGCAGACGTTTGACGTATTTGGCAAAGGATGGTTGCGCCGGGTTTCTGAAGTCAAACAAACCGCAGAAGGAATGATCGCATGAAAACCCTACTTATTTTTGCACTGATGGCCGGTTCAGCGCAGGCTATGGACCTGGCTATCTGTAACGGCCAATTTGCCCTGTGCGCTGCGTCCAGCACAACGCCGACCGGCAAGACGATCGTAGTCAACGGAAAAAAGTTTGCCGAGGGCGTGGCGGTCTGTCCGATCTTGACCGGCAAAGGAATTGCCGACCTGTCGCTGATGAACGGCTCCTGCAAGGCCGCGCCAGGCAAAGTCTGGTCGCTGTTCTCGACCGTCACCAGCTATCCGCAAGCTCCCACTTGGGCGGTCACCGCAATGACGGTAACCAAATTCGTAACTACCAAAGAATCCGGCATGAGCAACATGTGGTCGTTTTCTTGCGAGATTCAGGCTAAACCGGTTAACGGCGTGCGGCTAGCATCTTGCTACGGCCCGATCAACGAAAGCCCGTGGAACGGCGATCATGTGCCTGTCGGCACAGAATCCTTCTCCGCTGCGCCGCCCGGTGCGCTTAATCCAGTGGGCGGGAATTTTCCCCTGCATTAAACTGCTCATAAAACCGGGGCTCTACTTTATCCACAGCGCAATCCCTCCACCAAATATAACCACGATTAAACACCCCATCAGCACACCGTCACGGAAACCTTCTGCATAAGCACGTTTGCGGTGCCGGTCTACGATGCCCCAGTCCATTAGCTTCTCCTCACAAAGACTATCCCAGATGCTCATTTCGTTTCCTTATCATCAATCTTCACCGACTCCAGAAACTGCGCTAGCGTGTAGACGCAGGGCAATATCAGGTCGCGGCAGATGGCATCGTGTACATCAGACTCCGTCATGCTCTGCGCGTAGATTTTAAGCGCACCGATGCGCTCACTGACCAGCATGTCAAGGCGGTCAAAATCAAGCCGCTTCACTTTTTTAATGTTTTCGTATTCGCTCATTTCCCGCACTCCTTCATTGCCACGTCAATTGCGGCGTCTAAGTCGTTTTCATCAATCCACTTCGTTTCTGAATCTGGAAAGTTTAGTCCAGCAGACAATTCATATCTCCACGCCCGCAAGCGGCGATACCTCTCTGCATCCCTCACCGCATCATTCAGCCGCACAGCCTGCTCTGCGATTTTCGCGTTGGCGGCGGTGAGTCGGGTCTGGTTGTCCTCCGCAACTTTTCTGTTGGCTACCGCGAGGTCTTGCCAATACCGAATTGCTTTATCGCCGCTTCCCGTTATGTAATTAGTGCTTTCCTTTTGGCTCATTTCATCTCCTCCCGATACTGCGCCATTGTCAGCGCCACGTTAGTGCTTGCTGCATTCGTCGGCACCCACACGCACCCGTCAAGCAGATACTTTCCACGGCTACGCAGGTAGGCTATTGCCAGCTTCAACTTGGCTTTGTATTCGTCGGTCATTTTCTGGCTCCCGTATATTTGTTGTAGGCTAGTGCTAGTTCCAGATCGGCCTCTTTCCACGCTTTAGACGCCCGGGCCGTTCGCGTGTCTAGGTATCTGGCGCGGGCTAACATAAACTTTTCAAGGACTACTTTGAATTGCGTCAGTGTCATTTTTTCTGCTCAATTATGGAGGGCATCAATAAAACTCCTTTAAAATTGGCGCACGTTTTTTGTCGCGCAGCTTTCGCAAAGCCTTTGCCTCTATTTGCCGAACTCGTTCTGCATGAACACCGTGAATTTTGCCAACTTCATCAAGAGTAGAATCATTGTTAAATCTTTCGTGCAGCACTTCTTTTTCTCGCGGGTTAAGCGTTCCCAAAACCTCATTTACTATTGCTGATGTTTCTGCCGCCAATAATAAATCTTCAGGTGATGGCAGGTAGTCGTTTCGGTTTTTCTGCTCAAGCAAATGCTGCACAAGGTTTGCATCTATAGCCCGTTCTCCGCTGTTCGTTTTGAGTTTGATAGTCAATTGCTGCTCAGTCCAAAGGTCAGTGGGTGCCGCGCCAAGCACCTCCATAACCAGCTTTGCTTTCTGCGAAAACTCTCCGCTTTGCAAGATGGGCGCTTCTCGCATTGCGACAAGATTATTTATGCTGCCAGAGCCAAGCTCGCAAGCTCTCTCAAACTCAGCAACAGAAACGTAACCCTGCGATTCGATTGCGGATAAAAGCAAGTTATTGCGAACAGAAACCTTGAGTCTAAATTCTTTCATTTTCTGCGGTTCCATTTTTCAATGGCGAGCTCGACAGACTGCATACCGTCTTGGTGCGGTCCGATTGCCATGCACTCCGGGCAGCAGATCGCAATGATGCCGATCTCGATCTCGTCAACCTCAACGTCTTCGTGGCCGCAAAACGGGCATGGATTGATCGTCTTGCGCTCCTCTGCGCGGTTGGCCAAATAATCCTCGCGCTCGGTATATTCTCGGTCTAGTTGGTTAAATGCGTTACTGCTCATTTTGCGGCTCCATCTCTGGTTTTGTGAAAATAGCTGCACCCATCCGTTTTGCAAAAATAGTAAACGCCGATCCCGCCTCCGGCTAGGCCGTATCCAATATCCAGCGTGTCGTTGCCGCACAGCGGGCAGTTGTCGCTGTCCTGCTCCTCCGGTAAATCTTTTTTCATTTTGCGGCTCCTTTTTTGGCACGTTTAGATGCGGCGGCTTTTTCCCACGGTAGATCGTCGATCATGTCGGAAAACGGGTCGGCTGCCGGGGCTTTTATGTTGCAGTCAAACTCTCTCTTGATGGCGGTCAGCCCGGCGTCCCCGAGCATAGTCTTGTCGGCCAGGTTGGTTATGTCCTGCGAGCTATAAACCGGCTGCTGGAACTCGGCGCCGGTCAGCTTGTTTTTGTATGTCAGCAGGTTGTTTGCGCTGGCATCCATCAGCTCGGCGAACCGGCCGAGCAGGGTCGGAATGTGCCGATGCTCTCCGCACCCAGCGCGCTGGGCGGCTACGTCCATGTCCGGTTTGCCCTGCGCGCAGCTCCAGCGGCCGTCACCATTTATCTCCGGTGTTGAATGGGCGCATGTCCGGCAGCTCACGGCCGGCGCTTCTGTTTCGTAACACTGATCTTTGAACCGGCAAAATTTGCAAGTAAAACCAGCTGCGCTGTCGGCAATCGTGACCGCGGGCTCAGGGCTTGTGATGATGCGCTCTGCGCGCTGGAGCGCCCGGTCAAAGGCGTCCTGGTCAAACTCAATGCGCTCGGCGTGGATCTCGTCGGTGTCCTTGTTGACCATCAAATACATTGCGCGACTGAGGTTTGCCCAGCCCATGTATACTTGCATTTGCATCCAGTGCTGCGGCTTGGACTCCTTTACGCCTTTTTTTACCATCGCAGCAAACGACTTGGCATTTGCGGTCTTAAATTCGAGCAAATGTGGCGTCTTGGGCGCCTCAAGCAAGCCCAGCCCAACACCGTCAAGACTGCCTGCAAAGTGGCCGCCAACGGCCTTGTAGCGCCACTGTCCACCGTCTGCGTCCGTATCCCATACCTCTACACCAATATTCCGCAGATCCGCTATCAGGCGCGGTTCCTGGTGGTTGCCGCTGTCAAACAGGCGCAGCATCCTGCCGTCAAAGTCGGCCGGCTTTGCCCATCTGAAACTAAGCCACAGGTAGCGGTCGCACTCGTGGCCAATCTCGCTGGCGCCGAGGTGGGCCCGGCCCTGCCGGTCTGCGGTTTGCTCGTAGTGCTTGAAAATAGCGGTTCTGGTGCTGTTTTGCGGTTCTGGCAGTTCCATACATCCTCCGATGACGCCGGGGCGTTGCCGCCCCAGCGGGTTAGTTTACTTGCGCGCTGCCCAGGGTGCGGCTGCCGGAACCTTGCCGGTCGCAAAGCCTGCCGGTGCCGCGGGTTTGGCTTTAGGCGCCGGTTTGCCAGCCGCAGGCGATCCGTCTGCCTGTGAGTAACCCTTGATGCGGTTTGTCTGCTGGCCAGACATCGGATTGAGTTCCTGAATCACATCGACAATCAGCGGGCGGTCGTGCAGCTCCTCGCTGTCGGACGGCGTGATGATGCCGACGCAGTGGCAAATTGCGCTCAACTCGCGCTCGGCAATGCCGACTGCCGTGGCGTTGGGGTTGACCAGGTTCAGTCTCGACCAGAGCTTGCGGCCGTTGTGTTGGCCACCGATTACGTCAAACGTGAGCTGCAAATACTGGCCGGTTCCGGCTTTCGTGTCTTTCATCTCCGATTCCGAGATGATGACTTCGTAACGCCCCGGCGGCAGGGCGTCGAACGACTGTTGCGGTTCTACTTCTGCGGCATTGAAATTTAAAGCGGCCATGATTATTTTCCTTTGGTTTTGGTGGTTGTTTCGGTTGTGGTCATCATTGCGTCTGCCAATTGGGACCAATCAAGCGGCAGTGAGTCGGGCAAGCTGTAGCGGTTCTTGGCAAGGTAGGCCGGCTTCTCCGACGTATAAAGCAGGCGCTCTCCGGTCGAGATCCCGCGTGATACTTTGTTGTTAAAGCCCACATCGCTGGATTTGACGATCGTCTTGTAGTTTGCAAAACCCACAATGTCGCACCACTCCTGCACTAGGGCGCTGCTGCGCGCCTGCAATTTTGGCTGGTAGCGTTCATACGGCTCAACTTCTGGCGAGTCAAACCGCTTGATTTCGCAGTGCGCCAGCAGAATAGACGCCATGCCTTTGGCGCGCAGAGCGTTCAGATCCTCCAGCACCTTGCGCCAGAGGTCGGCAGCGATCACCGCACCTTTGCCGTATGCAAGGTCTTTAGCCTCATACTGGCCGTTGATCTGCTCCCATATCAGGTTATCCAGCCAATCAAGAGAATCAATCACAACCGTCTGAAAGTCGTGATCTCCCTTAAGCGCCGTCAGTGCCTCCTGCACATCCTTGTAGGACTTGGCAACCGGGAAGTGATCCACCTCCAACCTGCCAAGACCGTCTTCGGTCAGAATGAAGATCGGGTTGGGGGCGCTGGCGCCGAAGGTTGTTTTGCCTAGCCCATGCGGGCCGTAGACCATGATGCGGGGTGGTTGCAGCGTGGTATTGCGGGATATTGCCTGTAAGTTAATTGCCATAAATCCTCCGATTAAATACTAAACAACAAAACAAGAAAAATCCAACCTGCCGCGAGTGTTGCGATGGCGCACGCGGCCGCGCCTGTAATCTCTAAAAAGTTCATGCTATTCGTCCTCGTTGGCAATGTCTTGCGCCAGCTCGTCGATCAGGTCGGTGTCTTTGAGCCAGAGCCAGAGCAGCTCCGTCACCGCTTTGCGTTCTTTCTCGACTCGCTCTTTAAACAAGTAGGGGTGCATGTCTGACATCGCAGCAAGGTAAAGCTCGGCCATGTAACTAGAGTCGCGCTCCTCGGTCAGGATGTCGTAGAGGTCAAGCTGCTTACGGCCTTTGGCCGGATACTGGCCATAATCCATCAGGGTTTCGACGGCCTGCTCGGTGGCCTGTTCGCGGTGGGATTCCGTGACTGCGGCTTGCTTGCGGTTCAGGGGGTAGCAGCGGGGGCAATCCTCGGATCCGCAGTTGCAGCGTTCGGGGGTCATTTGCACACCTCTACCCGAGTCTTGCGCGTGTCGTTTCCGTTGAACGACTCCCACCACCACGCACTATTACCCGGCGAATCCCACGCCGCCACAAAATCGTGATTGGTAGATTTCACGGCCATTTCCATGGCCGCCCGTGCTGTCTCGCAGTGTTCCGCGCAAAACCGCGTCGCCGATTGATTTTCCATTTTGTTTCCTTTCGGTTGGTGGGTTGGGTGCGCCCCCGAGGGGGCGGTGGTTGTTAAGCTGCGAATTTCTTTTCCCAGGCTATATCGTCGGCCTGACCATACTGTTGATACGCTTTTGAACCGTAAACCGGACGATCTTCGCGCCAAAACTGAGTGTCGATAACGCCAGCGGCTTTAATACGGAGCAACAACTTACGGGCGGTTGTATAAGCCTCGTTGCGCGTATCCTCAAAATGCACTTCGCCTTCTTCGTTATCAAATGATTTTTTGGCGCCGTTGAATGCGCCGATGCGATAACGGTTGCCGTCTGTATCTTCGGCGCAGATGTAATAAAACTCTGCAATGTATTCGTCACCGTCAACAGTAAAACCGGCTGAGTAAAGATCGGAAGCGACTTCAATATTAAGCTCGTAGGTTGCGATTTTCATTTTGTTTCCTTTGTGTCGGTCGGTTGGTCGGTTGTTTTGCTGCACCTGCTGAAACGGATAATATTCCGGTGTTTACGCCGTGTCAACAACAATATTCAAATTATTTGTGGTATTGTGCGGTTCTTGTCTTTTGGTCAACAGAGGGATGTTATGTATATTATGGTCAAAGAGGCCGCAACCCGGCTAAATGTTAGTCGACAGTGGGTCAATACCCTGATTAATCAAGGGAAAGTGACCACCAAGATGGTGGTAGGCCGGCGCGTGATCGTTGCGGATCGCCTGTTCCTGGCGATGGAAAAAGGGCGCCGGAAGGCGGGGAAATGAATTACTTGTCAGTCTGTTCTGGAATAGAGGCGGCTACAGTCGGCTGGCATTCGTTAGGCTGGCAACCTGTTGCATTTTCTGAGATTGAGCCGTTCCCCTGCGCCGCGTTGGCGCACCATTACCCAGACGTTCCGAACTGGGGCGACATGACCAAATTTAAGGAGTGGCCTGATGCCTGTCGATGTGTTCCCGATAGACACGCTCAATCAACTCGGTCGGCCGGATCACCACCTCAGGGAGATGTCGGAGGCGGGCGATCCGCAATACACCCTGACCAAAGCACATTGCCACGCGGTGGCGATAATTCCAACTACGGAGGTAAAACCTGTGAAAAATGCGGCGGCACAGTTGTCGATGTTCTCGTCGGAGGAACGCCCTGTCAGTCCTTCAGCGTCGCAGGACTCAGAAAAGGACTGGACGATCCGCGTGGCAACCTCATGCTTACGTATCTTGCCATTGCTGACCGCTATCGCCCCACATGGTTGGTTTGGGAGAACGTCCCCGGCGTGTTATCCAGTAACGGAGGAAACGATTTTGCCTCCCTCCTTCGAGGGCTGGGGGAACTCGGGTATGGGTTCGCCTACCGAATTCTTGACGCTCAGTACTTCGGAGTTCCCCAGCGCCGGCGTCGCGTGTTCGTTGTCGGACATCTTGGAGACTGGCGACGTGCCGCAGCGGTTCTTTTTGAGCGCCACAGCTTGTCGGGGCATCCTGCGCCGAGCAGAGAAGCGGGGAAAAGAGTTGCCAAAACAGTTACAGCAAGCCTTGGAACAGGTGGCGCAGACTACGATACAAAAGAATTGATCGGCGGGATTGATTACGAGAACAACGGTCATGGCCCTACTGGCCCTACTGGCCCTTTGCTAAAAGGTTCGCCGACCGGTGGCGGCAGACCGTTACCTGCTATTGTTCAAGCTCATCGTCAGGTTGCGTTTGGCGAATACGTTAACGATGACACGGCCTCGACGATGAAGATGCGTGATTACAAAGATGCAACTGATCTTGTTACGCACTCCCTGCGTGGTGAAGGATTTGATGCGAGCGAGGACGGCACGGGGCACGGGACGCCGTTGGTGCCGGTGGCTATCCGTGGAACGCTTTGCGGACGGTCGGCAGACAAAGGCGGCCCGGGCGGGACAGGCGCAACGGATGACGGATCAATGTGGACGTTGAGTGCTTCGGAAACGCACGCCGTCGCCTATTCCATGATAACCGCCAACACAGGGGCGAACGGGCTGGGCGTGGCGGCAGAGGTCGCTCCGACGCTTGACCGGGCGCAGCCGTGCGCCGTTGCCTTCGCCCATCAAGCCGGTGGCACTCAAACAACGCTTGGCTATGACCAGGAGCGCGGAACCGCGCCTACGCTGTCGAAGTGTCAGACGCCGGCGGTGGCTACATATTCAACGCCTGCGATTGGAGATATTCGCGCAGATGCGGTTGCATCCTGCATTTCAAAAAATACCGGCGCAGGGGGGGAAACGCAGAATCCGGCTTTTGTTCAACAGTCCATGCAAGTCCGCCGCCTTACCCCGCGCGAGTGCGAAAGATTGCAGGGATTTCCTGACGACTATACCCAAGTCCCCTACCGCAACAAACCCGCCGCCGACGGGCCGCGATACAAGGCGCTGGGGAACTCAATGGCGGTGCCGGTGATGGCGTGGATTGGTAAACGCATTCAACAAGTAGAGGATATATCCGCATGACTGATAATGATCCCGTCGTCAAGCTGCATCCAAAGGTTCTATTAGATGCCGCGCTTAAATACGCGCTCCGCGGCTTTCGCGTCCTGCCGCTTAACGGCATACGCGCAGGCGTCTGCACCTGCGGCGACACTGACTGCCGGTCGCCCGGCAAGCATCCGCTGACCGCACACGGTGCGACCGAGGCCAGCAGCGACGAGATGACAATCCGCGGCTGGTGGTCTAAGTGGCCGACCGCCAACATCGGGCTGGCTATGGGAGATGCCGGCTGCGTGGCGCTTGATGTCGATACGCGTAACCTCGGGCATCTGTCGTGGGAGGCGCTCATACAGGCCAATGGCGCACTGCCAGAAACGCCTACGCAGCGCAGCGGGAACGGGTGGCACTATCTGGTCAGGATTGACACAGATGCCGTCAGGCGCTGTCGTGGCAAGCTGGCGCAGGGGATAGATGTTAAGGCTAACGGCTACATCGTGGCAGAACCGTCTATCCATCATTCGGGGCGGCGGTATGCGTGGGACGATGGGCTGGATCTGCTGGCCGGGTTTACACCAGCGCGCGCACCCGTCTGGCTGGAACGGATGCTGATGGAGCCAGCAGCGGAAACAGGGGGGCCCAGCTCTCCCAATCTCGGCAATTACACCTTGCCGGTGCAGCTGGCAGAGGCCGCGGACGCTTTGACGGTGCTCGATGCCGAGGACTATCACCAGTGGATAGAAGCAGGCATGGCGCTGCACGCTACCGGATTGGGGGATTTGGCTTACCAGGTATGGGTTGAATGGTCTGGCCGTTCAGGAAAGTTTGACCATAAAGTGCAGCGGGCAAAATGGCTGTCTTTCTCAACCAAGCGGGCAGCCGGCGTGACGATTAAAACCCTATTTTCCCGCGCACAAGCGGCAGGATGGAAAAACCCCATGTCAGGAACCAGCTCGGCACCGCAGGCATCCGCACCAGTTTCCAAGCTCATAGCCGAAACCGGCGAGGCGTTCGTGGCTGGTTTTAAACCGCCTGAATATACGATCGAAGGCGTCCTGCTCCGCGGCTACCTCTACGGCATCACCGGCAAGAGCAACTCCGGCAAGACCGCTATTGCTGTCAGCCTGGCCGCCTGCGTGGGCGCTGGCCGGCCGTTCGGCAGGCATCAGTCTGTCGTCGGCCGGGTGCTATATCTGGCCGGCGAGAATCCAGAAGATATTCGGTTGCGGATTAAAGCCTATTGCGTGTCCATGTTTCTGCCAGAGGCATTTAATAACGTCACCTTTGTTAGCCGGTCTTTTAGCATTTCTCAGCATTTTGCAGAATTAATGGAATTGTCGGAGTCGGTCGGCGGGTTTGACCTGGTGCTGGTGGACGGCAAAACCTCGTTTTTTACCGGCGACGAGGAAAACGACAACACGCAGGCATACGCACAGGCGCTTGAGCTGCGCTCATTAACCCGGTTGGTAGGGCTGCCCTCCGTGGCGGTGCTGTGTCATCCAAATCGCGCTGTAGAGGGCGCAGAGGGCTTGTTACCGCGGGGTGGTTCGGCATTCTTGAACGAACTGGACGGCAACCTGACAGCCTGGAACTCCGGCGGCGTGGTCAGCCTATCGCAGAACAAGATCCGAGGCGCCGACTTTGAACCAGTCAAAATCAAGCTCGATGTATTCGTTTTTCCAGACATAAAGACCAATTTCGGCACGCCTATTACCTCCGTTATTGCCAAACCGCTAGACATGAATGAATCCGAATTGCTCGAAGAACAGGCCGAATCGGAAGAAAACCGACTGCTGATGCTGGTCAATTCCAGCCCCAAATCAACGCTGCGGGAGTGGGCTGGGTTACTTGGTTGGAACGATCGCAATGGTCAGCCGATGGTGTCAAAGGTCAGCCGGACTTTAAGCCAGTTAAAGGCCGATAAGATGGTCAGGAAGGTGCGGAAAAACTGGAAAATAACGGCGGCTGGAAAGGCCGAAATTGGTGTCTAAAAAGTGTGCCAAAAAGTGTATTTCTTGTTCCACGTTTGTTCCACGTTATAAAGTGATCTGAAAAATGGAACAGAACAGGGTGTTTTGTTCCAGAATGGAAATGCAGTAAAAGTTAATAGGTTCAAATGTTTAGTGCTGTTTTGTTCCAGAAAAAAGTGCGGAACAAACCATATGGGTTTAGAACAAAAAAGGATGGATTTGTTCCATCCTTTGTTTCCTATAGGTGGAACAAGAAGTGGAACAAGAGTGTTTTTTATTGATTAAAAAATAGGCAAATCACATGACACCAACGCAGCGTAGTTTGGCCTACCTTCGGGATGAGGGTTACCTGGTCGCGATCGTGGAGCACTGGAATCCGTTTGCGCGTATCAGGCAGGATCTGTTCGGGTTCATCGACCTGCTGGCAATTCGGCGAGATGAAACACTGGCAGTGCAAGTCACGGCCAGCGGCGTCAGCAGCCGGGTCAAGAAGATCGAGGCCAGCCCGCACCTCGGACGAGTGCGCGAGGCCGGCTGGCGGTTGCACGTTCACGGCTGGAGGAAGAACGCGGCCGGCAAGTATGTGATGCGTATTGTCGATTTATCGTAATTTTTATGCTTTTTTGTTTGACACAGTAATTTTCTGGTATTAATCTGCATGGGCGTGTATCTCCTCCGAGCACGCCATTCCCGCGTGACGGCGGTCTGAGCGATGCGGGCGCTCTCCACACGACCGCCGTCTACTTAACGAGGTGCTTGTGGCCGACTATCAAAAGAATGCCGCGCTCTTTGTTTCCGTCCTGTTGCACTCGGGCACGAACGCGCATTTCATGCACCTGCAAAGCAAAAGTTATAGTCAGCACAAGGCGCTGGGGCGGTATTACGAAGATGTGATTGACCTGGCCGACCGCTACGCCGAGGCGTTTCAGGGCTGTTACGATGTGATCGACACTTACCCGGCTGACTTTCACATTGCGAAAGTGCCGCTAACTTACATTCAAAAGATTAAAGATTTTGTTGACGGGATTCGTAAAGTCTTGCCCGATGACTCGCAACTCCAAAACATCATTGATGAAGTGTGCGAGTTGATTGACACAACCATCTATCGGTTGCGGGAGTTGAAGTAATGCCTAGCACCTCACCAGCTCAAGCCCGCATGATGGCAGCAGCCGCGCACGATCCGAAGTTTGCCAAGCGGGTCGGCGTGCCGGTTAGCGTGGCGCGAGACTTTAACCAGGCTGATAAGGGTAAGCGATTGGCTGTTGCAATGCAGCAAACGCCTAATCGCAAACAGAGATAAAGAGCGAACAAAATCAATGGCAAAAGGCATAAAGACAGGCGGCGGTAGTCGGGCGGGCGTGCCAAACAAGGCCACGCAAGACGTTCGCGCTGCCATTGCCGCGTTTGCTTCAGCTAATGTTGGACAGATGACCACATGGCTTGATGGCATTGACGATCCGGCGAAGAAACTAGACCTTTTCTTGCGGGCTATCGAATACCATATCCCAAAGCTGGCGCGGTCAGAGCAAACCGGTCCCGATGGCGGGCCGCAAGAGCATACGTTCAGGTGGCTTGAGTGACGCTCCACGTTATTCCCTACAAGCCTCGCTCGGCGTTCCTGCCGTTCCATCAGCGCACAAAGCGGTGGTCGTGCCTGGTGGCGCACAGGCGGGCTGGTAAGACCGTGGCGGCGATCAACGACCTGATCCGGGCGGCGGTCACCAGCAGGAGCCCGATGCCGCAGTTTGCCTATATCGCTCCGTTTCGAAGCCAGGCTAAATCCGTGGCGTGGGACTATCTAAAGCACTTCTCGGCTACCTCGGCGGCCAGCACGAACGAGTCTGAGCTGACGGTCGACATGATCAACGGCTCGAA